>ERZ1034913.31-NODE-31-length-141908-cov-60.751426_pt1 | contig 141908 bp, 141 predicted proteins | sample MGYA00520697_ERZ1034913 | MGnify/ENA primary metagenome ERZ1034913 (study PRJEB33766, sample SAMN09781786) | gut metagenome | biome: gut microbiome | host: Homo sapiens | place: Madagascar | study: EMG produced TPA metagenomics assembly of the PRJNA485056 data...
GCACTCTGACTTAGTTCCTCACATCATTATGTCTTTGTGAGAGAAATTCCATAACAATGCTCCCCTTACAGTTGCGGGACAGCTCCGGATTCTCACCGGATTCCCCACACGCAGCTTTGCAGCTTCTGTTTTCTGTTTATAAATAACATATTTTTATCTTATTATACTACTTAATCATTTTAATGTAAATAAAATTTATAATCTCTATTTTCTAATTATTCAGTTTGAAGCATTCAATTATTTGCAATACATTTTTTCCGTATTCGATTGGACTTCGGTAACCAAGGGACGCTTTGATACGTCTCTTGTTATAATAGCGAATGTATTTATCTATGGCTTCTTTAAGCTCATCAAAGGTCTTGTGGATCTTTCCATAATACATCTCCTGCTTCATGATTCCGAAAAAGTTCTCCATCGGAGAATTGTCATAGCAATTCCCTTTGCGTGACATGCTCCGAACGACATTTTACGGAAAAGTAAACCTTTTCTGATTTCTGGCTTTTGTCAATCATCCAAAGCGTCAGCAAGGAGCTGTCACGCTAAAGCTTAGAGAACGGAAGGATCGGCGCCCTGTCACTCCAACCGTCCCATTCCCCCAATTCCTTTTCCAAATTTACACAGCAAAAAACGCCCCGTAAAGGAGCGTTTTCGTTTTGATTCAATCAGACTCATCAGCTTATACTGATCAGCCTCCGAACTGGGCCAGCATGGTGCCTGCCGCTACGGCAGTGCCGATAACCCCTGCTACGTTCGGCCCCATCGCCTGCATCAGCAAGTAGTTAGACGGGTTGTCTTTCAATCCTACCACCTGGGATACACGTGCTGCCATCGGTACGGCCGATACGCCTGCCGAACCAATGAGCGGGTTGATCTTGTTACCCGATGCAATTCTCATGATCTGGCCGAAGAGGACACCGCCTGCCGTGCCTGCCGCAAAGGCAATCAGACCGAGGCAGATGATTTCAATCGTTTCCAGACGGAGGAACTTATCCCCGGACATTGTCAAGCCGGTGCCTGTCGCCAGGAAGATGGTGACGATATTGATCAGCGCGTTCTGTGCGGTGTCGGAAAGTCTTGCCGTTACTCCGGATACTTCAAACAGGTTCCCCATGCACAGGCAGCCCATCAGTGCCGCTACCGGAGGCAGAAGCAGGGATACGACGATAGCTACAACGATCGGGAATACCACCTTTTCAAAGTGGCTTACCGGACGAAGGTTGACCATCTTGATCTTTCTCTGTTCCTTAGTCGTAAACATTTTCATAATTGGCGGCTGGATGAGCGGAACCAGGGACATATAGCTGTATGCCGCCACGGCAATAGCACCTAAAAGATGCGGTGCCAGTTTGGATGTCAGGTAAATCGCAGTCGGGCCGTCAGCACCGCCAATGATGCCGATAGATGCCGCTTCCTGTACATTGAAGCCGAGGAGCATAGCGCCTGCCAGTGCAACGAATACACCGATCTGGGCAGCTGCGCCGAGAAGCATGGTCTTCGGGTTTGCGATAAGGGGACCGAAGTCGGTCATCGCACCTACCCCCATGAAAATGAGGGGCGGGAAAATTTCATACTTGATCCCGAATCCGATGGCCATCATGACGCCCATTTCATCTTCAAACCCGGTATTCGGGAAGTTGGCCATGATGCAGCCGAACGCGATTGGGAGCAGCAGCAAAGGTTCATATTCCTTCGCAATTGATAAATAAAGTAAAACAAGTCCTACTAAAATCATGACACAGTTTTCCCAGGTCAGCGCGGCAAAGCCGGAATCTGTCCATACGGAAACAAGTGCTCTCATAAAACCATCCATTTTATACCTCCTATTATTAGGTTAATGTATTTAATATGCTTCTTATTTCTTCTTTTTTGTCGGGTCAACGACGTGAATCAGTTCGATGACAAAGGCCAGAAAAATAAGAACGGCAAATACGATAACCATGTTAGTGATACAAATGGAAAGTGGGCCTGGAGTATCCATTGATGAAATCCACCTTTCTAAATAGGGAAACATATCCCTGCGGAATTACCCATATCTTCTTCAGATATGAAGGCGTGTTCTCCCCGGTTCACCCGAAGAGAACACTCCCCTGTAAAACTTATTGATTTGCGACCGTAACTCTCAGAACGGCCAGAAAATCGGAATGATGACAACGCAAGCCACGAAAGAAATCAGGCAAAGCGGAACACCGACCTTGACATAGTCATTGAAAGAGAATCCACCCGGTCCCAGTACGAGGGTATTCGGAGGCGTTGCCATCGGTGTGGCAAATGCCATGGAAGCTGCGATACCAAGCGCCATCAGAACCGGTTTCGGGTCAGCGCCTACAGACTGGGCGATGGAAATACCGATCGGCGCCAGGAGCGCTGCCGATGCCGTGTTGGACATGAACTGGGTCAGTACGTTGGAAATGAGGAACAGTACCGCTGTCAGCACATAGGGGTTCGGATTGTCACCCATCATACCTACAACTGCGTCAGCAATCATTTTCCCTGCGCCTGTCTTTTCCATAGCAGTAGCCACGGAAAGCATGCCGGCGAAGAGGAAAATCGTTACCCAGTCAATACCTGCATAGGCTTCTTTTTCTTTCAGGCAGCCTGTAATGACGCAGAGGATAGCGCCGGTTACCGCCGCAGTGTGCAGCGGCAGCGTCTTCAGGCCGAGAGCCATACAAACTACGACCCCGATAAGAATCAGTCCGGAAATCCACATCTTTGTGGTGCTCTTCGGTTCATCATCTCCTCCTGCCCCCGCTTCTTCAGCAGCCTCTTTCAAAGCTTCTTCGTCCATTTCTCCTACATCATTTTTCGGAAGCAGATGACGGCCGATAAACAAGGTAAAGAAGAAGACAATAATGGACAGTGGAATACCGATATAAGCAAATTCAAAAAATCCGAAAGTCGGCAGACCTGCTGCAGACAGAGCACCTGTGACAATAACGTTTGGCGGGGTACCGATCATGGTGATGGTGCCGCCTACGTTGGCAGCAATTGCCAGAGGCATCAGCTGGCGGGATGGCGCAATTTTGGCCGCCTGGCAGATACCGATAATAACCGGCATGAGGCAGGCTACTGTACCCGTATTGGAAGATACGGAAGACAAAACGATAGTAACAAGCATAACTGCGCCCATGAGCGGAACTTCGTTGGTACCCGCTTTTTTGACTACGGCGACGCCGATAGCCTGGGCAAGTCCTGTCTTAAACATGGCAGCGCCGATAACAAACATACCGCCGAAGAGGACTACGGTGGAGTTGGACAAACCGGCATAAACCTGCTTTGACGGCAGGACGCCCAAAATACCTAATGCAGTACAAGCTGCCATAGCTGTGACTGCCAGCGGAATCAGTTCGGTAACGAACAGAAATGCCGCAACGGCAAGGACACACAGCGTAATAATGGCTGGATCCATAAGGTTCACCTTCCTTTAAAATATCCCACATCCTGATCGAATTCAGGTGCCTGACACAAATCAGAGTATGGGCATTTCCCGGAAACCTCGGAATTCATAATGATCGTAAATAAAATTAATGCTGTTTTCTCCATGAATTCCTTCTGCCGGAAAACGAACTGTATCCCCTCTTATTTCTCATGACCTCCTTCCTGGACAGTCCCGGGGCAGGACTCGCATTCATACATAGCCGCAAATACATTGCATTCTATGTAAAAGCACCTGTGGCTATTGTAATCAGTCAAATATAAATTTTCAATGAGTCTACAGTTGGAATCGTTTCGCAATGTTTATCCTCCCAATATATTTAGTTTATATATTTTATTTATAATTTACATAAAGTATCTTGGAATATCTGTCATTCCGCCTTTAAACAAGAACCATATTTTTCCGGAAATGCATAATATGTACTACGGTTATCCTCCCCATAATATATAGTTATCTATGCATTATGTATAAGTGAAGCATAAATTATGTCCAGTAGTATTGCTTAGCATTCCCATTTAATCTTGCCATCTTTTATATTCTTACCTTTGAATATGCCCGCCCCTGTTTTACGTAAATATTTCTTTTGTGAATTTTTGATTAGAAATAAAAATTCATGCTGCGGAAGATACTTTCCATTTCTTATTGGAAGAAAATACCCCGCAATAGAAAAACGCCCCGTAAAGGAGCGTTTTCGTTTCAATTCAACCAGACGAATCAGTTATACTGATCAGCCTCCGAACTGTGCCAGCATGGTGCCTGCTGCTACGGCAGTGCCGATAACCCCTGCTACGTTCGGCCCCATCGCCTGCATCAGCAAGTAGTTAGACGGGTTGTCTTTCAATCCTACCACCTGGGATACACGTGCTGCCATCGGTACGGCCGATACGCCTGCCGAACCAATGAGCGGGTTGATCTTGTTACCCGATGCAATTCTCATGATCTGGCCGAAGAGGACACCGCCTGCCGTGCCTGCCGCAAAGGCAATCAGACCGAGGCAGATGATTTCAATCGTTTCCAGACGGAGGAACTTATCCCCGGACATTGTCAAGCCGGTGCCTGTCGCCAGGAAGATGGTGACGATATTGATCAGCGCGTTCTGTGCGGTGTCGGAAAGTCTTGCCGTTACTCCGGATACTTCAAACAGGTTCCCCATGCACAGGCAGCCCATCAGTGCCGCTACCGGAGGCAGAAGCAGGGATACGACGATAGCTACAACGATCGGGAATACCACCTTTTCAAAGTGGCTTACCGGACGAAGGTTGACCATCTTGATCTTTCTCTGTTCCTTAGTCGTAAACATTTTCATAATTGGCGGCTGGATGAGCGGAACCAGGGACATATAGCTGTATGCCGCCACGGCAATAGCACCTAAAAGATGCGGTGCCAGTTTGGATGTCAGGTAAATCGCAGTCGGGCCGTCAGCACCGCCAATGATGCCGATAGATGCCGCTTCCTGTACATTGAAGCCGAGGAGCATAGCGCCTGCCAGTGCAACGAATACACCGATCTGGGCAGCTGCGCCGAGAAGCATGGTCTTCGGGTTTGCGATAAGGGGACCGAAGTCGGTCATCGCACCTACCCCCATGAAAATGAGGGGCGGGAAAATTTCATACTTGATCCCGAATCCGATGGCCATCATGACGCCCATTTCATCTTCAAACCCGGTATTCGGGAAGTTGGCCATGATGCAGCCGAACGCGATTGGGAGCAGCAGCAAAGGTTCATATTCCTTCGCAATTGATAAATAAAGTAAAACAAGTCCTACTAAAATCATGACACAGTTTTCCCAGGTCAGCGCGGCAAAGCCGGAATCTGTCCATACGGAAACAAGTGCTCTCATAAAACCATCCATTTTATACCTCCTATAGGTTAATCATATTTAACTTATGCTTATTTTTTCTTTTTTGTCGGGTCAACGATATGAATCAGCTCGATGACAAAAGCCAAAAAGATCAAAACACCAAATACGATAACCATGTTAGTAAGACAAATGGAAAGTGGGCCTGGAGTATCCATGAATAAAATCCACCTTTCTAAATAGGAAGATGTGTCCTCCCCGGTTCACCCGAAGAGAACACTCCCCTGTAAAACCTATTGATTTGTGACCATAATTTTAGAACGGCCAGAAAATCGGAATGATGATAACGCAGGCTACCAAGGAAATCAGGCACATCGGAACACCGACCTTGACATAGTCATTGAAAGAGAATCCGCCCGGTCCCAGTACGAGGGTATTCGGAGGCGTTGCCATCGGTGTGGCAAATGCCATGGAAGCTGCGATACCAAGCGCCATCAGAACCGGTTTCGGGTCAGCGCCTACAGACTGGGCGATGGAAATACCGATCGGCGCCAGGAGCGCTGCCGATGCCGTGTTGGACATGAACTGGGTCAGTACGTTGGAAATGAGGAACAGTACCGCTGTCAGCACATAGGGGTTCGGATTGTCACCCATCATACCTACAACTGCGTCAGCAATCATTTTCCCTGCGCCTGTCTTTTCCATAGCAGTAGCCACGGAAAGCATGCCGGCGAAGAGGAAAATCGTTACCCAGTCAATACCTGCATAGGCTTCTTTTTCTTTCAGGCAGCCTGTAATGACGCAGAGGATAGCGCCGGTTACCGCCGCGGTGTGCAGCGGCAGATTCTTCAGCCCCAAAGCCATGCAGGCTACTACGCCCAGAAGGATGATGCCGGAAATCCACATCTTTGTTTTGCTCTTCGGAGCACTGTCGCCAGAAGCACCTGCTTCTTCAGCTGCCGCTTTTACCGCTTCTTCATCCATTTCACCGGCCTGCTTATCAGGAATGAAATGACGGCCGATAAACAGTGTGTATACAAGAATGATAATAGACAGCGGAATGCCGATATAAGCAAATTCGAAGAATCCGAAAGTCGGCAGACCTGCTGCAGACAGAGCACCTGTGACAATAACGTTTGGCGGGGTACCGATCATGGTGATGGTGCCGCCTACGTTGGCAGCAATTGCCAGAGGCATCAGCTGGCGGGATGGCGCAATTTTGGCCGCCTGGCAGATACCGATAATAACCGGCATGAGGCAGGCTACTGTACCCGTATTGGAAGATACAGAAGAAAGAACGATGGTAACGAGCATGATTGCCGCCATGAGCGGAACCTGGTTGGTGCCCGCTTTCTTAACTACAGCAACACCAATCGCTTCCGCAAGGCCTGTTTTAAACATGGCAGCGCCGATGACAAACATACCGCCGAAGAGGACTACGGTGGAGTTAGACAGACCGGCATAAACCTGCTTTGACGGCAGGACGCCCAAAATACCTAATGCAGTACAAGCTGCCATAGCTGTAACTGCCAGCGGGATCAGTTCGGTAACGAACAGAAATGCCGCAACAGCGAGAACACACAGCGTGATAACGGCTGGATCCATAATTTCACCTTCCTTATAAACCTCCCATAATCTGATTTGAAACAGGTGTATATTCAAATCAAATCATGAATATTTTCCGGAAGACAATTCATATTTAATTGTTAAAAAAATGAATGCTGTTTACTTTATGAATTTGCCTTACGAAAAAATAAATAACAGCCTCCCTTTTACTCCACAGGCCTCCTTTCAAAACAGCCCCGGGACAGGACTTACACAAAATGCATAGTATGCGATGTATATGCCATTGCATACTGTTTGCATCAACACCTTGCCTGTATTGTATCTTTTATTCTCTGAACTTTCAACGATTCAGGAAATGGAAATGTTTTGCATTATTTATATATTAGACGTTTTTACTTTATATATTTTATTTTTAATTTATTGCAAAGGGAATTTATCGTCTGATAAACCATACAAATTTAATTTTCACTTTCTGCATTTTTATTGCATAGCATACAATGAATATATCTGATAATACATAGTACTTTATCTATTCCCGGCTGCGGCAAATGCATATTATTTAAAATAGTACACTATGTAAATAATTTTACTGTTTTTCCTTTCCGTCCAGTCATATCCAAATACTTAAATTATGTGACTGCATATCATTACTATCCGTTTCTTCCAATCTTCATATTTAACAGATTAGATATACATCGTCTGTCTTATCCATTTATTTCTTTTATAAAAGTTTAGTTAGAAAATAAATCTTTATACGAAAGCAAACATTTCTTGCCCGCTTTACCTGCCTGCTTTATGAGAATACAAATCGGGTGTGTTTATCTTTTCTTATACTCATCTTTAATACGACGCAATAGAAAAACGCCCCGCAAAGGAGCGTTTTCGTTTTGATTTAACCAGACTCATCAGCTTATACTGATCAGCCTCCGAACTGTGCCAGCATGGTGCCTGCCGCTACGGCGGTACCGATTACGCCTGCTACGTTCGGGCCCATCGCCTGCATCAGCAGGTAGTTGGACGGGTTGTCTTTCAATCCTACCACCTGGGATACACGCGCTGCCATCGGTACGGCCGATACGCCTGCCGATCCGATGAGCGGGTTGATCTTGTTGCCGGAAGCAATTCTCATGATCTGGCCGAAGAGGACGCCGCCTGCCGTGCCTGCCGCAAAGGCAATCAACCCAAGGCAGATGATTTCAATCGTCTGGATTCTGAGGAATTTGTCGCCGGACATCGTTAATCCTGTGCCTGTTGCCAGGAAGATGGTAACGATATTGATCAGCGCATTCTGCGCGGTGTCGGAAAGTCTTGCCGTTACTCCGGAGACTTCAAACAGGTTGCCCATGCACAGGCAGCCCATCAGTGCCGCTACCGGAGGCAGAAGCAGGGATACCACGATGGCTACGACGATCGGGAATAATACCTTTTCAAAGTGGCTTACCGGACGAAGGTTAACCATCTTGATCTTTCTCTGTTCCTTGGTGGTCATCAGCTTCATAATAGGCGGCTGGATGAGCGGAACCAGGGACATGTAGCTGTATGCCGCTACGGCGATAGCACCCAGGAGATCGGGAGCCAGCTTGGATGCCAGGTAAATGGCTGTCGGGCCGTCAGCACCGCCGATGATGCCGATAGCGGAAGCCTGCTGTACATTGAAGCCAAGCATCATAGCGCCTGCCAATGCGACAAATACGCCGATCTGGGCAGCCGCGCCGAGAAGCATGGTCTTCGGGTTAGCTAAAAGCGGACCGAAGTCGGTCATCGCGCCTACCCCCATGAAAATAAGGGGCGGGAAAATTTCATACTTAATCCCGAAACCAATGGCCATCATGACGCCCATTTCATCATTGAACCCGGTATTCGGGAAGTTCGCCATGATGCAGCCGAATGCGATCGGGAGCAGCAACAAAGGTTCATATTCCTTCGCAATTGATAAATAAAGTAAAACAAGTCCTACTAAAATCATGACACAGTTTTCCCAGGTCAGCGCGGCAAAGCCGGAATCTGTCCATACGGAAACAAGTGCTCTCATAAAACCATCCATTTTATACCTCCTATAGGTTAATCATATTTAACTTATGCTTATTTCTTCTTTTTTGTCGGGTCAACGATATGAATCAATTCGATGACGAAAGCCAAAAAGATCAAAACACCAAATACGATAACCATATTAGTGAGACAAATGGAAAGTGGGCCTGGAGTATCCATGAATAAAATCCACCTTTCTGAATATAAGTGTCCTTCAGACACAGCGCGGAACAGAACCGTTCCGCAATACACAATCGGTTCTGCTATCCCCAACAAAAGTACGGGGACGGACAGAACACCCGAGCTGCCGAACCATGATTGCCAAATCTTAGAATGGCCAGAAAATCGGAATAATGATTACAGAAGCCACCAGGGAAATCAGGCACATCGGAACGCCGACCTTGACATAGTCATTGAAGGAGAATCCGCCCGGTCCCAGTACGAGGGTGTTCGGAGGCGTTGCCATCGGTGTGGCAAATGCCATGGAAGCCGCGATACCAAGCGCCATCAGAACCGGTTTCGGGTCAGCGCCTATGGACTGGGCGATGGAAATACCGATCGGCGCCAGGAGCGCTGCCGATGCTGTGTTGGACATGAACTGGGTCAGTACGTTGGAAATGAGGAACAGTACCGCTGTCAGCACATAGGGGTTCGGATTGTCACCCATCATATTTACAACAGTATCCGCGATCATCTTGCCTGCGCCTGTCTTTTCCATAGCGCTTGCTACGGAAAGCATGCCGGCGAAGAGGAAAATGGTTACCCAGTCAATCCCCGCATAGGCTTCTTTTTCTTTCAGGCAGCCTGTAACTACACAGAGAATGGCACCGGTTACCGCCGCGGTGTGCAGCGGCAGCGTCTTCAGACCGAGCGCCATGCAGGCTACTACGCCCAGAAGGATGATGCCGGAAATCCACATTTTTGTTTTGCTCTTCGGAGCCCCGTCTCCGGAAGCGCCTGCTTCTTCGGCTGCAGCCTTTACCGCTTCTTCATCCATTGCGCCGGCCTGCTTATCAGGCACAAAATGACGGCCGATAAACAGTGTGTAGAGCACAATGATAATAGACAGCGGAATGCCGATATAAGCAAATTCGAAGAATCCGAAAGTCGGCAGACCTGCTGCGGTCAGAGCGCCTGTGACGATAACGTTTGGCGGGGTACCGATCATGGTGATGGTGCCGCCTACGTTGGCAGCGATTGCCAGAGGCATCAGCTCTTTCGACGGAGAAATATTCGCCGCCTGGCAGATACCGATAATAACCGGCATGAGGCAGGCTACCGTCCCCGTATTGGAAGATACGGCAGAAAGGGCAATGGTAACGAGCATGATTGCCGCCATGAGCGGAACCTGGTTGGTGCCCGCTTTCTTGACTACGGCGATGCCGATCGCTTCCGCAAGACCTGTTTTAAACATAGCGGCGCCGATAACGAACATACCGCCGAAGAGAACTACGGTAGAATTGGACAAACCGGCATAAACCTGCTTTGACGGCAGGACGCCCAAAATACCTAAGGCAGTACAAGCTGCCATGGCTGTGACTGCCAGCGGGATCAATTCTGTAATAAACAGAAATGCCGCAACAGCAAGGACGCACAGCGTAATAATGGCTGGATCCATAAGTTTCACCTTCCTTATAAATCTTCCACGGTCTGATTTGAGTCAGGTGCCTATTCAAATCGGATCGCAGAACTTCCCCGGAAGACAATTTGCATTTAATAAAAAAAGAATATTGCAGTCTGCTTTATGAAATTATCTAAACGGGAACAAATAACAACTCCCTCTTACTTCCACGACCTCCTTCCAAAACAGCCCCGGGAGCGGACTTTCAAGAAATACATCGCATGCAATATATACGCAATTGCATACTATTTGCATTAACACCCTTACATATTGTACTTACCGTGCTGTAAATATACAAACAGAATACTATGTATTTTATCTTCCTTCTTAATATATATAAACTTCTTTGTTTATTATTTTTATCTTCAAGATATAATTTATGATTCTGAAATCAACGATATCATCCTCCTCATCATAAAAACCCGCGGATATGCATAAATTGCAATCAATGTATATTGCTTGAATACATAGTATTTTATATATCTATCTGTAAAACGCTTATATATAGGCTTTACCTCCTCTGCCATTCTCCTTTTCCGACTTATAATTTTCTCTCTTTTCCTCAAGTAGAAATCCATTCATTGATTTCCATTTTCAATAAGCCGTAAGAATCTGCAGCTTGCTTTTTATCAACCATCAAGTATTCCATAATGGAATTATTTAGTTGTTAAAAAGTTCATTAGAATTTTTTCTGCTTGTAAAAATGAGATCTTCTTCTACAAAAAACTGGAAAATTCAAAAACAGACAATATAAAATCTCCGCCCATGAATATTCATCCATAAGCGGAGATCCTGTCTTTTACTATTTTTTCGTATTCGTTTCAGCTTCAGTCTTTTTCTCTGCCGCTTCCGTTTCCGCGCGGTCATGCTTTTCCGCATTATACTCTTCTTCGTTGAAGCCTTCTTTTTCTTTGATGTCTTCCAATGTCACTTCGTAATCGCTGCCGCCCATATCGGTTCCTTCCTGACGGAGCTGTTCGATCCCTTCTTCAAAAGTCATGTCATCTTCTGCATCAGCCGCCTCCGCTTCTTTCAGCTTCTGCAACAGCTCCGGAGGCACTTTCCCTGAAGCGATCAGTTTTTCTCTCATCCCTTGGTATACATAAGCAATTACCTCTTCCTGCGGAATTGCCACCCGATCAGGAAGGCGGAGCGAAAATTCATGCCAGAAAGCGGCAGACCCGGTCATCATAATGCGGCCGATTTTCTCCACTTCACCGATATCATAAAGAAGCGACCATATTTCCCTGTTATCCAGCTGGCTGTACATATGGCGGGTATAACGGTAAGTCGCCGGTTTCATGAGCTGGTTCTTAAAATGGTGGACACCGAAGATATCTTTATATGCCACATAGATCGTTCTGTTTTGGAATAGACTCTTTTTTTGGAGTGTAAGGCCTTCCTCTCCCAAAGTATAGGTGCATTTCGCCGTGACTACATTTAAAAGGAAACAGGCCGCGATGATAAAAAGAATAATCCCCTGGAGAGGAAGTACATGGTACGTCATGTAGACCCATGCCAGGCGGACAGCATACCCTGCAAGTGCTAAACCGCCTATGTATGCCGCGATCAGATATTTCCTACTCGGTGTGGAAGATGCTGAAAAATCCTTTTCACCGGCCTTCGTTTTTTTTGTCTGTGCCATAAAAGAAAAAACTCCTTGCTAAATAAATATTTATCCGTTATAAGTCCATGCAGCCGGCGGTATATCCAGGAGATAAAGGCCTTTCCCCGCTGCATAAACACAGATGCCGATAAGGAAAAACTGGAATCCCACTTTCAGGCATCCCTTCGTAATGGAAAAAACATCATTCATACGGGGATCCATAAATGTATAAGGATATAAATGGGACGTCCCGTGTGTCACGATGGTCATCCATGCCCGCCAGTAAACGAATACCACATAAAGCGCTGGATATATCATCCAGGAAATCATAATATGCCAATGAAGTTCCGTCTTATCCACAAAGAATAAGTAGTCTGCCGTCATCAGCACGGGAATGAAATAGTGAAATATATAGTTATAGAAAGAAAAATGCTCATAGCTTATGTCATTCAGCCTATGGGTACGTATCGCACCGGGGCGGACGATGATGTGATACATGACCGACAATGTCACCAGTCCGGCAGCCACGATATAGCGGCAGTCCGCCGTGTAAAGAAACGGGATGTCAGCTTTGAAAAGCGTGGCGCCCAGCCAAATAAAGAAAAGCGTGAACGTGGAAAACGTATAATACTGTATCCGCGACCAAAACACGAAAGGCGTAAGCACCCCGTGCTTCATGAGCAATATAAGTCCTAACACCAGCAGGATAAAAACGGCCCACCGGTAAATCAGCGCTATTTCCATCAAAATCTCCCAAAGCGGCAGGGACTTTCAAAAGGAACTCATCCTGTCCGCCTTACCCGTTATTTTTTATGTTTTTTCCCCTGCTTCCGCCGGGCTTCCGCACGGATACGGCGAATCTCTTCTTTTTCCCTGATTTTCGCCATGGCTTCTTCCTGCTGCGCCTTTTTCTGATTATTATTGTAAATATTGATGACCAGGCAGATTATGATCAGCAGCGCAATCGCTCCCGACCGCACGCTGAGTCCATTGTTCAAAATATTCCAGCCGGCAAAAACGACGGCAACACCAAATAAAAGGCTTTGTGCACGGGACATTGCTGTGCCTCCTTTATCCTGTAAAATAAAAGTACATCACTGCTATTTTATACTGAAACCTATCCAATAGCAATTAATAAATTGCCCCTGCCCCTTCTTTCCGGCTATGTATTTCATTTCTTTTATTATGGAAACAGAAAACTTATAAAAATTTTTTCTGTCTCCATGAAATATATTTTCCATTGCCGTTTAAATAATCTCCCCTATAAAAAAAAATTATGCCATGGTATATAAATTAAATTCCTTAAAGTTATTGAACGTTTCATTTTCATCGTATATACTTGTAGATAATAATTGTTTTATTCATAAATTGTAATCTATGGATCTGAAAATAAATACATCGTTCTTTGGTTGTCTATAATGGGGAGATGGGATGATGGAGTTTAACAGCAGTTTTTATTTTTCCATTTTTATTTTTCTATTGACCTATGCGGGGATCATGTCCGAAAGGATTCCCCGTTCTCTCTGCGCTCTTCTCGGTGCGGGGCTGGTCGTATACAGCGGATTGGTCACACAGGAGATGGCGCTCCGGCATTTCATCGATTTCAACACCATCGGTCTCCTGGCAGGCATGATGATCTTAATCGGCGTCGTAAAGAAATCAGGCTTCTTTGAGGCGATGGCGCTTTGGTCCGTAAAGATTTCAAAAGGCCGCCCGAAAGAACTCCTGATTATCCTCGGCTTGATTACCGGCTTCTGCGCCTCTTTCATGGATGCCGTCACTGCTGTACTCCTCATCACTCCCATGACGATTTCCCTCTGCCGCCGTATCCATGTCACCCCGATCCCCACTTTGATCGCAGAAATCCTTCTTTCCAATATTGGCGGTTCCGGCACGATGGTCGGCGATCCGCCAAATGTCATGATCGGTTCCGCGACACATCTCGTATTTAATGATTTTGCCATGAATACCGGTCCCATCGCCCTGCTTAACGTAGCAGCATGCATTATTTATCTGGAAATCATTTACGGCAAGGAGCTCCCGAAAACAGAAATGACCGCGGAAGAACTGGGGAAGATCAGTATTTCTTCCGTCATTACGGACTATTCCATTCTCAAGAAATCCGTCACCATTCTGGCTTTGACCATTTTCGGCTTCATCGTCCACAATCTTATCGGTATCGAATCGGCAACGATCGCCCTCACAGGCGGTGTGCTTGCCATCCTTGCCTGCAGTGTGGATCCTCATGAAATATTCCGTGATGTGGACTGGGATTCTCTCTTCTTCTTTATCGGTCTCTTCATTGTCGTAGGCGGCCTTGAAACGACAGGCGTTATCAACGCCCTCGCCCAGGCAGGCATCAGTGCGGTCGGCGGTGACCCGGAAGCCCTTACGTTTACCATTCTCTGGCTTTCCGGCATCGCTTCCGCATTCATCGATAATATCCCTTTCACGGCTACCATGATCCCCCTAATCCACAATATGCAGGATCTTTTAGGTTTGGCCCACGCGGACTATATGTGGTGGGCGCTTTCTATCGGCGCGTGCTACGGCGGCAACGGCACCATCATTGGCGCTTCCCCGAACGTCATCGTCGCTGCTCTTGCGGCAAAAGAAGGGTACAATATTACTTTCGGCCACTTCATGTTGAAATGTTTCCCCATGATGCTCGTAACTCTTCTCACATCCACCATTTATCTTTATGTCAGGTACTTCCTATTCGGCACTCCGTAACCGGCAAAGGCTCCGCTTTACGGCGGGGTCTTTTTTATTTCCCGTACTGCCCGCCGTCTATGCTATAATGGATACAAATAATAACAGGCGGAAAAGAAATGATCCGCACCGCGTCAAGGGGATATTCCCCTCTTTTGGCGCACCCGTTTGCAGAAGGAGGAGTGAATATGGATGAAATTTTCAAAAGAGGCACCTGCCGCCACTTCAAGGAACTGACTCCCGTCGCGGAAGAAGACCTGCTGACACTCGTGAAGGCGGGCATGCAGGCACGAGCCTGCGGCAATCAGGAAGCCCGCGAATTCATCATCGTGACCAGGGACGACCTGGTAAAAGCGATTTCCCACAACAGCCTTGTAGCGGGGCCTGCCCGTAAAGCAGGTGCGGCCATCGTCATCGTAGGCAAAAAAGAAGATATCTCTTTCCCTGAAGAATGGTCCTTTGACTGCGCCGCCGCTGCGGAAAACATTCTCATCGAAGCGGAACATCTGGGTCTCGGATCAATCTGGCTCCAGGTATATCCCTATGCTGACCGCAAAGCGCATCTTTTAAATATTCTTGATATCCCCGCGGAAATGGAACCGTTCTGTATCATCGCCATCGGCTACGCGGAGCGGAAACCTGTCCGCATGAACCGTTATAATGAACGGATCATTTATAATGACCTCTACGGATCACGCAAGAAATAAAACGACAGCAAAAGACCTCCTGTTCCATTCCGGTTCAGGAGGTTTTGTTGTAAAAATCCCGGCAGGAAATCCTGCCTTTTATTTTGCTCATACCTGTTTATTTCCCCAAGTTTCAGGAAGCAGGAATCCGCCGATCACCGACGCCGCAAGGACAGCGTACTTCACTTCGCGGGGCATAAAGAAATCCGATACCCCATACATGAGGATAAGTACCGCCGCCAGTGCTGACCCGCGGGGATAGACACGGTACCGCTGGAAAAAGGAAGACCCGAGAATGACGCTGTTGCATACTGTCATAAAGAATTGAACCGCACCAACAGCAGCGAAACGGACCTCCGGTTCAAGCCGGATAAAATATATTCCCGTCATAAGCGCGATGCCCGGAACGGACACAAACAGCACCAGCAGCAGACGGCGGAAGAAAACCTTTCGTCCTATCTGCCGCCGGATATCAAGCGTCTCCCGCTGCCACGTGCAGAGAAGCAAAAGGAGCGCCGCCAATGCATATTCCGCGGCATAAAACAGATCAGCCTGATTGATGGTAAGCATGCTAACCTCCTTTTCTGTATTCCGCAATTTCCACCAGATTTCCATCCGGATCACGCAGATACAGGCTCCTCATTTTCCCCAGGGCGCCATGCCTTTCCACGATATCCGTCACCAGCGGCGCCTTTTCTTCTTTCAGCTCATCCAGAAGCCTCTCCAATGGTTCCTCCGTCACGAAACAGATATCCAGACTCCCCGGCACAGGCCTTTCCGCCGCCGGCTGGAATTCTCCGGGACAGGTATGGATATTGATTTTTGATGTGCCGAACCGAAGAGCAAACCGGCCGTCTTTTTCTTCCACTTCCATATGAAGCAGATCCCGATAAAAGGAAACACACCGGGATAAATCGCCTGTCACCAGCACCAGATGGTCCAGCTTTGAAATACGCATGATCCATCACCTTTACAAATTCTTTTTTCAAAAAGCAGAAGATATGCCCATCCTTTTCTCCCGGACCTTTTTTAATTCTTCCAGCAGATCAGGAGGCGTATCGCTTTTCCACACCCAGCCGGGCACGGCTTCCGCAGCCCTGTCTTTTGCCGCTTTCAGGTCATAGTAGACCTGCCATTTCGCTTCTTTCAATCCCTCTCCCGTCTGGCGGAGCAGGTATGCCGGATGGAAAGTCGGCATGACGGGGATGCCCTTGTAATCAATCCAATGGCCGCGGGAACGGATAATACCCGCATCATGCCCCAGAAAGAAACGGAGCGCCACTTTTCCGAGAGCGATGATAACTTTCGGCTGCAGGAGGCGTATTTCTTCCGCCAGCCACCGTCTGCCGCATTCATTCCCCTCTGCAATAGTAGGTGTGCGGTTTCCCCTGGGGCGGCATTTTACGATATTTGTGACATATACATGGTCACGCGTAATCCCTACCGACAAAAGAGCTTTATCCAGCAGCTGTCCTGACGGCCCGACCAACGGCCCGCCGTACTCATCTTCCACACCGCCGGGGCCTTCGCCAACGATCATCAAAGGCGCGTCAACCGGACCGGTAGACAGCACGGGACCGCGGCCGCCCTCATTGCAAAGAGGGCAGAGCCGGCACCGGTGAATGGCGTTTTCCAACATTCCGTAATTCTCGAAATGATAAGACGAACTGAATATTTCCGCCCGTTTCCGCGCTCTGTATTCGTCTTCGTCTTCATTCCCCCAAAGATCCATTGCCCCCTCCTTTCCCGGCTATGCCGGCGCTTTATTCCACATCCGGCGGCGCTTCCTGATTCGTCGCCTCATAAAAAAGTGTATACTGCCCGGCAAAAAACATTTTGATAATTCCCACAGGACCGTTTCTATTTTTAGCCAAAATGAGTTCCGTTTCATTCTGCCGGGGATCTCCTTCTTCAATTTCCTTGTTATAGTAAGCCTCGCGATAGAGAAAGCAGACCAGATCCGCATCCTGTTCGATAGAGCCGGATTCGCGCAGATCGGAGAGCAAGGGACGGTGGTTCGGTCTTGCGTCAGGTCCGCGGGAAAGCTGGGACAAGGCGATAACAGGCACTTCCAGTTCTCTTGCCAGGCTCTTTAAGGAGCGGGAGATCTCTGAAATTTCCTGCTGGCGGCTGTCATTATTCCTTACATTCCGGCTTGTCATGAGCTGGAGATAGTCAATCATGACCGCATCCAAGCCATGTTCCGCTTTCAGGCGCCGGCATCTGGCACGGATCTGCGCTACCGTCACGGCAGGAGTATCATCTATGTACAGCGGCGCTTCCATAAATACGCTCACCGCGGAAGAAAGGTTCTTCCATTCCTGTTCCGTATTGATGCGGCCCGTCTTGAGCCGCTGGCCCTCAATCAGCGCGGTGGAGCTCAAAAGACGCTGGACCAGTTCATCACGCCCCATTTCAAGAGAGAAGAATGCCACCGTTTTCCGTGCGGAAGAAAGGCTCATATTCTTTGCCATATTAAGAACGATCGCCGTCTTCCCCATGGACGGGCGTGCCGCCACGATAATCAGATTTCCCTTTTGGAAACCGTTTGTAAACGCGTCCAATTTGGCAAATCCCGTCGCCAGTCCCGTGATCAGCTCATGGTTCTGGTACTTTCTTGTAATATCTTCCAAGGTATGCTGAACCGCTTCTCCCACAGGAGTAAAGCCCTTCACATTTTGCTCCCTGGCAACCTGGAGAATAGCGCGTTCCGCATCATCTACAATTTCTTCCACCGTATTTTCTTCGGTATACGCAGCTTCCGCAATATCCCCTGCCGTATCGATCAGACGGCGGAGTTTCGCTTTCCCCGACACGATATCCACATGGCGTTCAATCCCCTTCGTGGTGATTACGTGCTCCGGCAGCTCATTGACATACATAATGCCGCCCACATCATCAAGGCGTCCCATGCGGCGCAGCTCTTCCGTGACCGTCAGGATATCTGCGCTTTTCCCTGCACGGGACAAATTCAGAACCGCCTGATAAATGATCGCATCCTGCTCACGGTAGAAATCCTCGGGATGCAGCATGTTTTCCGCCACTTCAATGGCATCTTTGTCCAGAAGCATCGCGCCGAGAACTGCCATTTCCGCTTCTATATTCTGTGGAGGCATCCGTCCCAATATGAGCGTTTCGGTATCATTTTTCTGTTTGCCCCGGTTTTTGCCTCCGCGTTCTGTTGCAGCCATAATCTTCTCCTGTTATTTCACAAGTATTTTATCCAATACATCTTCAATCGTCCGTACTGCCGCCACTTCCATGCCGAAATGGGTTTCCCCGATATCTTCCTTATTTTCCGCCGGAATAATAAGTCCTTTCATCCCCGCCTGATGAGCGCCAAACGCCTTTTCATAAACGCCGCCTACCGGTTTGATTTCTCCGGACAAAGAAATTTCCCCCGTTACAGCCCAATCCTGGCGAAGCGGTTTTTGTTCCACCGCGGAAATAATGGCTGCCGTGACAGCGCACCCTGCCGAAGGACCGTCAACATTCCCTCCGCCGATCACATTCACATGGAGATCGTAATCGCCCAGATTTTTATCGGTAAGCCTGCGTACCACCGATGCCGCCGTTGCCACGGAATCTTTTGCCATAGATCCTGCTGTATTATTAAAATGGAGCGTCCCCTTCCCCGCTTCTTTGGCAGGATATGCCGCCGCTTCGATCTCAATAGTGCTTCCTGAAAATCCCGAAACGCCCAGTCCGAAAACATGCCCCACTTCCGGCACGTCCGATGCCATTTTATGATGCGATACGGTAAGGCGGCTTCCCCTTGCCGTGCGGCGCATGATTTCTCGGGAAATAAAATTTTTCCCCGCCCCGCCCGCTTCATATACTGCCAGACTGTACGCATCGGCAAGAAGATTTACCGCTTTTCTGCCTTCCATGGTGTATTCACTGATCATTTCCGCCACACCGTCTTCCAAAGACACTTTCAATTTCTCCGCCGCATTTTTTACGATGGTTTCTACATCTTCCGGCCGAAGCGGTTCAAAGAATACTTCCGCGCACCGCGAACGGATAGCGGGATTGATTTCCTGCGGCTCCCGTGTAGTCGCACCAATGAGAATGAAATCAGCAGGTGCGCCGTCGCGGAATAATTTTTTGATATACGCCGGCACATAGGGATTTTCTTCATCATAGTATGCCGATTCGAAAGGCACCCTTTTATCTTCCAGCACCTTAAGAAGCTTATTCAGAAGGATAGGATCCAATTCCCCTATTTCATCAATAAACAGAATGCCCCCGTGGGCATCCGTCACAAGCCCCGGCTTCGGTTCGGGAATACCGTCATCTGCCAATTCCCTCTGCGCGCCTTGGTAAATAGGATCATGGACGGAACCGATAAGAGGATTCGTAATATCACGGCTGTCCCAGCGGAGCGTCGTACCGTCGCATTCCACAAAAGGCGCATTCTCTCCGAATGCTGACCAGGCCGTTTTCTTTGCTTCCTCAAGGACAAGACGGGCGGCCGTCGTCTTCCCCACACCGGGCGGTCCGTAAAGAATTAAATGCTGGGGATAGGGAGAAGCGATTTTGGATGCCAATGCTTTCACTGCGTCATTTTGCCCGACAATTTCCGACAGGGTGCCCGGCTTTACCACATTCATGACCGTTTTCGTCAGACTGATTTTATCCAAAGCTTCCAGTTTTTCCATTTTATGCCGGCTCTGTGCCGTCTCCACATCGTCCTCGTCTTCTTCCAAAAGTTCACGCTTCACTTCATCCACATATTCTTTATGCTTTTCTTCCAGGCGTTCGGAAATCTTCCTCTCCAGACGCTCCTCCACCGCCCGGCGTGCCAGGAGTTCCGCCAAACGATCTTCCAGCCGGTCAAGAATAGCAGGAATTTCTCCCTCCTGCGGTTCTTCGGTATACTCCCTGCTCTCAAAAACCAGCCGCTCAATCCCCAAAAGGCGTTTCTTCAGATTTTCATGATGAATATATTTCAATGCGCCATAGCGGCTTGCGCGGACAATCAGTTCTTCCGGACCGACAGCGCCGGCATAGATTTCATAAATCACATCCAGACGCCTTTTCAGTTCCGGTTTATCCGCTGTGCCGCCGCTGATAATGCGTTTCTTCAAACGATCCATTAAATCCTTTATATCTTCCATCTAAGATCCTTCTTCACAACCATTCCATTGAAAAGATAATGACATATTTATATTTTACAACATAGAACGGCAAATGATAAGGACAACGGAAAATGCCTTGCTGTCTCCCACCATTCAGAATAAGTGCAAAAATACTTTGCAGAAATAACAGGAAACGGCCATATGACAAAGAACAGGCAATTCTGCTTTTATCAGCAAACAAAAACTGTCAGCTTACGGACGACAGAATCCTGTTGACAGAAAAAACTTTTATTCTAATCTTTCGCGTCATCACTATAGCAGATTCTTTACTCACGTCCCGGATGACACCTTGTCGTCTGCTGTCATCTGAACGGAGTCGAGAATGCTTTGAAGGAAAGGAGGGAAGCGGGTACTACTACGGCCCGATTGAATTTTACATGCCGAAATATATTTCCCCATGCCGCGCTGTCCGCATTCATCTCTTTCCTCTACGCAGTGGCGGAAATCCACAATTTCCATTATACTTTTCATAAGAAGTATTTTGTTTTTGTTTTTGCTCAAGACGAAGGAGAGTACAACATGCAATCATTAAAGAAAAAACTTTTGTCGGGATTTGCCGCTTTTTTAGTCGGCCTTGCCCTGACGGGCGGCACCGCCTTGGCACATACGATGCCTTTTTCTGAGACTACGCTTATCCTGGAGAAAGGACACGGATTGCACGCGGAAATCCGCCCCGGCGATCCTTTGTCCAAAGTGCGGGATATCCTGGGAGATGTTTATCAGGAAAACGTTATGGATTTCGGACCGTTTCGCCGCGTCATATGGAACTACTACGGCTCAGAATTTTCTGCCGTTACACTCACATCAAATACATCCCCTACTAAACAATTGACTCTCCACGGATATACACTGGAAGAGGTATCCTTTCATACACCCTCCGGCTTTTCAATAAGCACAAATTACGACAAAATCAAAGATAAGTATGGAGAAGCGACATCACAGATGATAACCGAAGACGGACTCACATCCTATATCTATTCCTTCAGCGATAGACCCGCGGCACTGGTTTTCGAGGTAGATCAGGAGAACCGCGTACGGAAAATCCACTGCCGGCAGGAAGTATAAAAACGGATTGACACTGGTGCCGAAAAAAATTCAGCACGACTGTTTCCGTATATATTGCAAAATAAAAGGATTTGGCTCAATCATGTACCGGGTCAAATCCTTTTAAGTATACAAATAATTTCTCCCTTTTTATGTTGCGTTCCGGTCATTCCGGAAACCCGGTTTCCGACGCAGAAGTAAGTGAACCATTTTTCTATTCTTACCATTAGTGTTCTTCTAAATACCGGTTCATATTAAATGCTTTATGAAGCGAAAAGAGGACTCGGCTGACAGCTTATATTTTCCTCATCACGGCAGCAGACCTTTCGCTGGTATTCAGACTGACGTCTTCTGCCTTTTATCTATCTTTTCCTTATCGACCGGACACGCTTCAACACCCCCGCAACGAACCAGGCCGTAGCCGCCGTGAACGCCATGCCCGGCAGAGCCGCCGCCACCATGGCATAAAATCCTTTTCCCAGAAGAAGTGTCATTGCTCCCCTTGCCGCGGTTGTCCCTATCGGTCCGGAAATGATATAAAACAATCGGGACGAACCGAGCAGGAGCCATACCGCGCCTACAGCCAGCCGGAATGACATGGAGATCGTCACATTCAAAATCGTGTGCGTTCCCAGCGCCAGACTCAACAGAGATGCCAACCCCCCTGCAATGATGTATTTCTTAAAACCAAAGACGCCGCAAATGGCAACGGCGATAGGCGCCGATAATTGAAACTCCGTCCCCGGTACTAATCCGGGGATCTTAAAAGAACCGCTCACTCCGATAAGCGCCGCCAAAAGCGCTGTTTCGCAAACATCGACAATGACTTCCCTGCTGCCTGCCGCTTCCGGCTTGTACGCTCCTGTTTCCAATTCTCCGTTCATTTTGACCTCCAATGTCTGATTAAAATAGCTGCTGCTTTTTTCATTTCTTCTTTTGTATGCATCGCCGTTACCGTCAATCGGATGCGGCTTGTTCCCACGGGTACGGATGGCGGACGGATGGCGGACAGCAGGATTCCTTCTTCCCTGCATGCTTCCGCCGTTGCGAGCGCCTCTTTTTCATCTCCCACCACCACCGGAATGATCGGCGTATCCCCTGCAGCAATGTCCACTCCCGTTTCTGTCAGGAGATTTCGCATATAAGCCGTGTTCTCACGAAGACGGCCCAGATATTTCTCCGGATCCGCTTTTAACAAGCGAAGAGCCGCTAAGGCCGCCGCTCCCGTGACCGCGGAAATGGCTGTGGAGAAAATAAAAGGCCGCGATGTATTCCGCAGATAGTCGCAAATTTCCCGGCTTGCCGCGATGTATCCCCCTTCCGCACCGAAAGCTTTCGACAAGGTCCCCACCTGCACGTCGATCCCTGCCATACGGAAATACTCCGCCGTTCCCCGTCCGGTTCTGCCAATGACACCCGACGCATGGGCGTCATCCACGATGAGACAGGCCCCGTAGTCCTTCTTCAGTGCCGCCAGAGCGGGCAGCGGACAAATATCCCCATCCATGCTGAATACGCCGTCCGTCACAATGAAGCGCTGCCCTTCGCAGGGAACGGTCTGCAGCAGTCTTTCCAGATCCGCCATATCGCTGTGCCTGTAAACTGCCGTTTCGGCTTTTGAGATACGGCACCCGTCGACAATACTCGCATGATTCAGTTCATCACTGAAAATGACATCTCCCTTTCCGGCAAGCGCATACAGCACTCCCAGATTCGCCATGTATCCTGTATTGAAGATGACTGCGTCTTCGGTATGTTTGAAATCGGCTATTTCCTTTTCCAAATCGGATAACTCAAAAGCTGCCCCCGAGGTAAGACGCGCCCCGCCGCTTCCCGTACCAAAACGAACCGCTTTCGCCGCCGCCTCCTGTACTTCCTTCGCATGGGTCATGCCCAGGTAATCATTGGAATTGAAAACGATATACCGCTTTCCTTCACGATCTACACCGAGAGACGCCGTTTCCATGCGCAGATCCTGCACCTGCCTGAGCCGCCCTTCCTGCCGCAGCACGGAAAGAGCGGAGAAAATATTTTCCGGCTTCATTTGACCCTCACCAGCACTGTCTGATGCTGCATATACTCCACATACCTGTCCATATCCATACCGTGCTTTACAAAAAATACGCGGCCGCCGATAGGATCCCCTTTCTCTTTCATCACCGTAATCCGTCCGTAGCCAAACTTCGGCGAACCCACATAGCCTGTCACATAAAAGGGATCATCCGACCAGCAAAGCTCCGCCACCGTCCCCGGCGCCGCCGCCACTTTCGATGCCAGAATGAGCGCTTCCCTCGGATGTTCTCCGCCCAGGCCCTTCGCCCCCATCTGTGCTTCGTATGCGCACGTATCTTCGCAATCCATACAGCTGCACCGCACGCCGCGCATACCAAGTCCGTCCAGGCGCTCTCCTGTTTCCGCATCAACGACTGCCGCGCCGCGCATACTGTCTGTCAGCGATTCCAAAAGGGCAAATCCTTTCCCCATAGCGGTTTCACTGACTCCGGAACGGAGCAGTTCTTTTTTCGCCGCCGCCCGTCCTTCCTCCTTTGTTGCCGTATCAATCTGGTACAAAGGCAAAAGCGGGCAGTAGGTGATTCCCTCATGCCTAACCGCTTCCACCTTGAACTGGATAAAATCCGCCGCGCCGCGGTCATGTTCCCAGGCACGGTGCAGCATGGAAATCATCTCCTGTTCCACGCTGTTCTTTGTTACAATCCTCTCCGCTCCGGAAATATGCTGTCCGCCCACGCCGTGGGCACCGCCAAGACTGGAACGCATTTTCACGCTGTACAATACCTTTTCTTCTCCCATAATACTCCCCCCTTTATTTTCCGCCCGTTTCCGGACAGCCAACATCTTTTCTAAGTGTAGTAGCCGTCTTCACTTTTGTCAATCGTCATTTTAAGTAAAGTTTACAATAAAAGCAAGATTTTTTCCAAAATAAAAATCTCCTCCCCCGGTTAAGGGAAGAAGATTATTTTTTAACTGCCGCTTTTATTTTCTGCTGCTAAAGAATCCCCCGCAGGAACAAGAAATTTTTATTCCGCAACTACGGAAATATGTACTTCGCTGGTGACCTGCTGGTGTACCCAGACTTCCACATCATATTCTCCTGTGGTCCTGATCGGATTTTTCAGCCTGATATTTTTCTTATCCAGTTCAAACCCATACTGCTCTTTAACGGCATCACAAATATCTTTTGCCGTGACACTGCCGAAAACCCGTCCGTCCTCACCGGACTGCACTTTGATGACCGCTTTTACTTTCTTCAGCTGGGATGCCATGATGACCGCTTCGTCCGCAGCCACTTTGGATTTAAATTCTTTAGATTCACGGCGCTGTTCCGCCGTATTCAGATTGGCTTTCGTTCCTTCCGCGCCAAGTCCGCGGCGAATGAGGACATTACGGCCATAGCTGTCCGCTACTTCGACAACATCGCCTCTTTTCCCCAATTTCTTTACATCCTGAAGCAATACTACTTTCATTCTTTTTCCTCCTCCGTTTGTTTACGAACATTGGCAACAATCGCCTTTGTTATATCTTCTATATTGCCGTCAGTGCCGAACTGCGCTCCCGCCACTGTCTGATGCCCGCCGCCGCCAAGCTGTTCCATGACGATCTGCACATTAACGGATCCGTCGGAGCGCGCGGAAAGGCAGAGTCCGTTCTCCGTATAGTAGAAAAGGAAGCTGCACCGTATCTTCTGCACGGTGACAAGGAAATCCGCCACCTGGCCCGCGATAATCTGGGAATCCACCGTTCCTTCCGGGCATACGGCAAAAGCCATATATTCATCTATCTGTTTCATATCCGCCAGGATCATGGATTTAATTTTGATGGACTCCAGATCCACTGAAAAGAGCTTTTTAACCAAAGCGGTGTCTGCGCCGCACCGTCTGAGATAACTTGCCGCGTCGAACGTACGGACACTTGTCTGGACGGTAAAGCTTTTCGTGTCCACCACCATCCCCGCATAAAGGCAAGATGCTTCCAGTGCATTCATTTCTTCTTCGCTGCCATAGTACTGGATCAGTTCCGTCACCAGTTCCGAAGCGGAAGATGCCGACGGTTCCATGTACGTAAGAAGCGGACTGTCGATAATGCTTGCCGCACGGCGGTGATGATCGATAACGACTTTCTTCCGCACTTTCCTCAGCAGTTCCGGCGCCGCCACCAGTTCGGGGATATGCGTGTCCACCACAATGACCACCGTCTTATCCGTCACAAGGTTTTTCGCCTTATTCTCATCAATCAGAAGTCCTTCCGCCAGATCGCTGGATTGTATCGCCTGAATCATTCTCTTGGATGTATCATCCTGTTTGGAAATAACGATATGCGCTTCCACCTTGGATACTCTCGCCAGGTGGGAAACACCTACCGCGGCCCCAAGCGCGTCAAAATCTTCATGGGCGTGCCCCATAATGAGAACCATATCCGCTTCGTTAATGATCTCACGGAGCGCCTGCGCCACCACACGGACGCGGACACGGGTACTGCTCACCGAAGCAGGCGCTTTGCCGCCAAAGGCTTTTACATCTTTCCCGAGACGGACGATGGCCTGATCCCCGCCGCGGCCAAGAGCCAGATCAAGCGCCACCTGGGCTTCTTCATACTGGCGGTTAAAAGATTCGTCACTTTTTACGATGCCGATGGACAAGGTCACGGGAATACGGTTCACCGTATGGATTTCCCGCACCCGGTCAAGTATTTCAAAATTAGAATCCATCATATCCTGCAGGGCCTTTGACGAAATACAGGCCACAAAATCAGACGCATTGTACTGCTTGATAAATCCGTCATGGCTGTTGAACGTAGCAAGCACTTTCTCCGTCACATCAGAGAGCAGGGCGGACCGCTCCACATCACTCATCTCCGCCGTCACTTCCTGTATATTATCTATGCGGATCAGACAAAAGACAGGGCGTGCCTCTTCCGACTCTTTTAAAGATTTCTCCACATCGCTCCTGTCCATGAAGTAAAGCACCATGAAAGATGCTCCGTCCGGCTCATCAGAAGGAACCCATTTATGGAATACACGGAAAAACGTTCCTCCCGCATGGCAGTCAAACCACCCCGCCTTCCCCCAGAGCTTGGCTACTTTCTGTCCCTGGATAATATCCCGGAGAGGCGTTCCCTCTTCCGTACCGGCAATCCATGAACGAAATACGCCGTTTGCCCAGACGAGCTTTTTCTTCTCGTCCACAACGGCAATTCCCAGCGGAAGATTCCGCACCGCATAGACCGTACCAACCGAAACACCTGATGATAAATCATCAAGATACCGCATGAGAAGCCGCTCCTGCATAAGGTCGGAGCGTTTCACCCAGACGACAGCCGCCGCGGTCACGATAAACATTAAAAGCCCGAGGAGCCAGTTCTGTGTGGCAAGCACCAGGACCGCCGCCAAAAGGAGGCTTATCATGACTTTTGAAGTTTTCTTATATACCCAAATATTGCTGAGCATAGTGCTCCTTTCATTCTTTTCATCCAACGCAACCCGGTTCCGGAAACCGATGCTTTATATGTAATCGTACCCTATGGCAGTTCTTATTGCAAACAGGCTGCTATTCGTAATTTCTCTTCTTCCTGTATTGAAGCACCATATCGGACAACCCCAGGAGAACGACGATCATCTGCACCATTCCGATGATAACGGAAAGAATTGCGATGATCCAGCGGAGCGGCCTCACAAAGGGATATTTACGGGGCATCCACCAAAGCGCCGCCAGCCCCTGAAGCCAGAAAACGAGAACACAGGCAAGTCCCAAATTGTACTGGATCATTTCGAGCGTTGCATTTCCATTCGTGATGTACTGCATGGCAAATGCCAGAACATAAAGTCCCAGAAAGAAACGGGGCAGTTCCCATCGTTCCAAAGAAGGCATTCCGGGGATATCCTTTATGCCGAGACGGGTAAAAATCTTTTTCCCCAGCGTCATAGACGCCCAGGTATAGAAAAATGCGGCGCCCAACGTAGCGGCAGGGATGGATTTTCTTATAGAATCCATCATCTGCTTTACATTCTCCTGCGCCTGCGTGAGCAATTCGCCGGAATAAAGTTGCGCCATCTGCCCCATCATCTGCTGCTCCATGGTGTCCATCGCTTCCCCACCAAAAATCATGGGCGGCACATTCAAAATATACATCGCCGCAAATGCCTGCCCGATCAAAGCGGCAAGCACTACGACCGCTCCCGCGGCAAGCGTCACTGTCGCAGAAACCTTATTTCTGTAACAAATCCCCAGTATCACGCCAAGCACGCCGAAGATGGCGCAAAGGAAAGCGGCGGAAATGAATCCGAAAAAGACGGAATCCAAAATCATGATGCCTGCCGTGACAATAATCGACCACGAAGTCCCCTCCTTCATTCCCAGGTACGCGATAGGAAGAGGAATCAGCAAAAACACCACCAGGGAAATCAGGGGCATGTAAAATCCGATGACGGAAAGCACCACCGCCAGGGCGGTACACATTCCCGCCAAAACGACGGCGTTTGTTTCTCCTGCTCTGTATTCGTCCATAACTACTCCTGTCTTGTTAAATATGTTCAGCATTATTCTATATTTTACCATACAGAAACAATAAACGCGGCCAATAAAAAACTGCGACCCCATAAAAGAAATCACAGTTCATTATGTCCGCGCGAGGCTTATCTGACTTCCTGAATGATAGGAAGAATCATCGGCCTGCGCTTCGTCTTTTCAAAGAAATACCTGCCCAGGGCATCGCGGATCTGCGTCTTGATAGCGTTCCATTCCGTCACATTCCCCGTGTTGCACCGTTCCAGCACATTTTCGATACGGCTTCTTGCGCCGGACATAAGCTCCTCGCTGTCACGGACATAAACGAATCCCCGTGATACGATATCGGGACCTGCCGCGACCTGGTTGCTCCCCTTTTCAAGAGCGATAACCACGATGAACACACCATCCTGCGCCAGCTGCTGGCGGTCGCGGATAACGATATTTCCCACATCGCCTACCCCGAGGCCGTCTACAAAGACAGCGCCGGACTGCACCTTGCCATTGATCTTGCCGCTGCGGTTCGTAAATTCGAAAACGGTCCCGTTGTCACCGATAAGAATATTCTGCTTCGGCACGCCCAAACTTTCCGCCAATTCCGCATGAGAGCGAAGCATTCTGTATTCTCCGTGAACCGGCACAAAAAACTTCGGACGGACAAGAGAGAGCATCGTTTTCAAATCCTCCTGGGAACCGTGGCCTGACACATGGACGCGGCTCGTCCGGGACGTAATTACCTTCGCCCCCAGCCGCATAAGATTATCAATCGTCCTGCCGACGCTCGTTTCATTTCCCGGAATCGGCGATGCGGAAATAATGACCGTATCTCCGGCATGGATCTGCACCTGCCGGTGGCTTCCGTCCGCCATACGGGACAGACCCGCCATAGGTTCGCCCTGGCTCCCCGTCGTGAGGATGCAGATTCTGTCATCGCGATAATGATTGAGCTCCTCCGGTTCAATAAATGTGCCTTCCGGAGCCTTAAGGTAACCCATTTCAAGAGCGATACCCACTACATTGACCATGGAGCGGCCGAAGACACAAACTTTTCTTTTATTTTCAACAGCCGCATCAATCGCCATCTGTACGCGGGACACATTGGACGCGAATGTGGCAAGAATGATACGTCCCCTGACTTCGTGGAAAGCATCTCTAAGCGACTTGGAAACCACTGCTTCCGACAAAGTATATCCCGGATTCTGGGCATTCGTGGAATCGGCGCAGAGGACAAGCACACCGTTGCGGCCAAGCTCGGCGAGCTTATGCATATCCGTCTGTTCTCCGTCCACAGGGGAATGATCAAATTTAAAATCACCTGTATGCACCACAGTTCCTACCGGCGTACGGACATAAACACCGCAGGAATCCGGAATGGAATGACATACATGGAAGAAACCGAACCTGAAAGAACCGCGTCTGAATTCATCGCCTGTCTTTACTACATTCAAATTGTACTTTCCGATTTTCTGTTCCTTCAGCTTGCCTTCAATCAGGCCGCAGGTCAGCCGCGTCGCATAGACCGGAGCGGAAACATCACGCAGTAAATAAGCCAGCGAACCGATATGGTCTTCGTGTCCGTGAGTAATGAGAATGGCCTTGATCTTGTCCCTGTTTTCAATCAGGTAACTGAAGTCGGGGATAACGATATCCACCCCCGGCATTGTTTCATCAGGAAAAGCCATTCCTGCATCTATTACGATAATTTCGTCGCCGTAACGGAATACAGTCATGTTCTTCCCGACTTCCCCCAGGCCTCCCAAGGGAATGATCTGTAATCTGGATTTTGCCAAGATTAACCTCCTATTCAATTGTAGCCGTACATTTCATTTATTACATAAAATATAAAAATTGCCGTACCATAGTCGCTTCTGTTATTATACCATGGGACGGAAAGGATTTGTTCCCTTATTAAAGAAATAATATATTTTTTCATTTTTATGTGTACCCATAGTATAATGAATGAAATATGAAATCCCGCACAGGAGGCGCCATGGCAAAAGTAATTAATTTCAATCCCGGCAAAAACGTAAAAGCCGGCATCTTCGAAAAATACATGAAAGACAATGACCTGAATTTCTTCCAGCGCAGAGATACCCATGATGAAAAGGATTCCGTGGCTTTCATCACCGCCATCCCGGCGGGCAGCCACCGCCTTGTAGCTGCCGTCATCACGGACAACAGCATGTATACCCTGCTCCGCATCCATCTGGGTGTCGCGCCTGCAGGCCCCGCCCGTAAAACTTTCATCCGTTTCCTGGAGCAGCTGAACGCCGCCCATTCCATTTTCAAGTATAGCATTGCCGAAGATGACAACACATTCCTGGATATCTGCGTCACCACAAGGCCGGAAAGTTTCGATCCGGAAGTAGTCCGCACCTCTCTCAACCTCATCATCTTCCATTTAAAAGACAATTATGAAGACATCGCACGGCGCCTCTCCAAACCCGGTGACGCTTCTGACGGCTTCGAACTGTAACATCAAAAACAGTATGATCTGTCCTATCGTAAAAGATATTCTATTTCTCCTTAAAACAGCATTATAAACTTGAGCTGAATAACGAGGAACATCAGGCGTCATAGCGAAGGATCTCCTGCCGTTGTGAGGAGAACGGTAAGATGTCATCAGGGGAATAGATTCTTCACTCATTGTCATGTTGCCGTTTCCCATCTTTCTCACACAGCATTCTTGCCCCGTTCAGAATGACGATTTAGGGAAAGCGTCATAATGACGAGAAATGAAAGACGTCATCCGGATCGCCAGCAAAGGATCTGCTGTCATAATGAGGAAAACGTTAATCGTCATCCGTAGCGAATGCGAAGAATCTATACCCGTGGCGAGGAAAGTGGTGAGCATCATCCGAGTAACAGAGTCTTCACTCTGTGTCATTGTCTCATTTACCGCCCTTCTTACAAGGTATTCTTGTCCCCATTCAGAATGATGAGGGACGGCAAGGCGTCATCCTGAACGAATGTGAAGGATCTATACCCGTGGTGAGGAATACGGTAAGGTGTCATCTGCAACATCAATGAAGGATCTTCCATCATGAAGAGAAAAAATACAGAAGACACACTTTTCAAACTTCACCGCAAAAATCATCAGCATGATCCGGATAATCTCGATTTAACTAAAAAACTCCGACAATATATGTTACTGGACATATATTATCGGAGTTTTATTTTTATCCGGATTTCTTAGTCATCAAAACTTATAGTCTACCGTGACCATGTAATTTCTGCCTTCTGAGTAATACCCGCCATCTGTCAGGTTATCTCTGTCAAATATATTATCTACTGCCAGCGCCACAGAGAATGCATCATTAATGTGATGGGTATAAAGGAAGGTGGAGTTAAGCATGAGTCCGATATCTTGGATATTACTGTTTGTACTGGTTCGATCTCCAATCCATGCCAGAGAGAGGGATACTTCATCCTTATCACCTTTCCATGCCGCACCTGTGGATAACTGCCAACGGCTGTATGTTTCTTTCCAGGTGGAAGCTGCCGTATTTTTCTTTTTAGGATTACCAAAGATACCGCCTACATACCAGGACAGCTGATCATTGGCCTGTACGCTGTAAGATAATTCTACACCTGTATTTTTGTATTCCGCCGCATTGTAAGACTGGGATACAGTATTTCCGCCGACAGTAATTTTACGGGAAGAAATCATGTCATTCAGATGAATATGAAATACAGCCGCTTTCAATATACCTCGGCCGATTTGCTTTTTATAACCGGCTTCATAATTCCACCCGTATTCGGGATCTAAATTCGGATTGGCAGCAAGCATGCCGCTGCTGTAGTAAAGCTGGCGCATGGTCGGCATGCGGAAAGATTTACCTACATTAATGTAGATGCTTTCTTTGTCATTCAATTTCTTATTGATTTGAACCTGCGGCAGGAATGCGTCAAAGTTTCCCCGTTCCGTATGATACGCATCCCAACGGAAACTTGCAATACCTGTCATCCCATGTCCAAAATCATGTTCATAAGAGCCATAGAGTGCGTAATTGTCTGATACGAATGTTCCAAATTTCGCCGCATCCCGCAATGTACCCGTATTACTGTTCTTAAATTTTTGGTTATGGTCCACATAAGATTCTCTTTTGTATAGAGCGCCAATCAGAGCTGTGTCATCCCCGATAAAAAAACGCTTCTTTAAATCGGTTCCCCAGTAACGCTGTTTGCTGGTCTCCCATTCGCGGGCTACCGGATTATGGACATAATAATCGGGATTGTCGATACTTCTTTCCTGATAAAATATATTCGCGGAAAAATCATTTCTATCATAAGAAAGATTTAAGAAGTCCTCTTTATCCTTATAGTCAAAATGCTGGATTTTGCCCACTTCCGGCGCACGATGGGCATCGTATTCGATGGAGTATTTCTTTTCTGTATGCATGTAACTTGCTGACAGAGCATCAGTGAATCGATAGGAAATCCCCATCGCCTGTTTTTTACTTTCTCCAAATCCTGTATCATACTTGTATTTCTTTCCATTCACTGTTTTCATCGAGGAGGATGGGACCGCGGTCATGATTCCTTGATCTCCCATGCGGTCATAAGAGTAGAATACTCTTAATTTATTATTGCCTGCAGCCACACTGCCCACTCTCTGACCGTCACTCCCCGCACCAAGACGCACGGAACCCTGCCCGTCTTTTCTGGTAATTACATTGATAACGCCACCATAAGCAGAACTGCCATAAAGTACGGCACCGCCGCCCTTTACGACTTCCACTTTTTCAACAGCACCGACCGGAATCATATCTAAGTGGCTGACACCATTCCAGTTGACAGGAATACCGTCAATCATCACCAGTGTGCCACCGGTAACGCCACGGAGATTGACCCCTGTATTTCCCGTAATCCAGCTTTGGTCATGCGGGCCCATGGCGCTGACCATAATTCCCGGTTCATATTTTAATGCCTGTGCTATATTTTCCCGACCGGAAGCCTGTAATTCCTGCCTGGTGACAACGGTAACATCTGCAGGCGTATCCAATTCTTTTTTCTCATACGCCTGCGCCGTGACATTCACCGTATCCAACATATAGACGGGTGTTGCTTCTTCGGCCGAAACGATACTATTTCCCATAGCTCCCAAAACACATGCAAGCAGCCATATTCTTTTTGACTTTTTCATCATGACACACTCTCCTTAAAAACTGAATTTATTCATAAAGGCCTTTATAAATGGCATCTATGCTTTCCCCGGTCTTCACATTCGTGGCACAGACGTATTTATATTCCAACGGATAAATACGTCCCATTTGTACAGCGCGCAAATAGAACAACGGTGCCTCTTCAAAGTGACTCTTCGCAATTTCTCTGTCTGTATTCCCGCCGTGGTAAATCAGGAATATAACATCCGGATCAGCAGTCCTTAATTCTTCCGCACTAATAAAGGGAACTTCATAATTTATATTGAAGCTGCCGAGACGTTTAATAATATCTCCTGAAAGCAGCTTGTCCCCGAAAACTTCTATTTTATCTCCCATAAACTCTATGGTCAGCACTCGGACAGGTCTTTCTCCTTTTGCTTTTTTCTGTAATTCCCTTAACACAGACTCGATTTCATCAATGACCTGTGCCGCCGTTTCTTCCTTATCAAAAATTGCTCCCATATTTCTTATAAAATTCATTTCACTGTCTACGGTACATGGCGGAAATGGATCCACGGCAGGAACAGGCCCCGAATTCTCTTCAATATATACAGGGATGTTTTTCTCTTTCCAGAAGGAAACGTCACCTAATGCTCCCTCCCGAAATGACATCCGCCAGCCGATAATGAAATCGGGTTTTTGTATCAAAGCAGTTTCTTTATCCAACTCCCCCTCAACTATCAATGCATGAGGAATTTTTTCTTTATAATAGGGAATCCTGTCTTTCGCATTCATCGGAAAAGAAGCGGCAACCACCTTGTCGCCGACCCCCAGGCGGATAAGAACATCCAGTATTTCAGGCCGCGTCACAACAACCCGCTGTGGTACTTTTGAAAAAGTAAGCCGAGACGGACTCCCATCAAAAGTAAAATTGATGATGGAAACCGGCTTTGGAAGGAGAGATTCCGAAACTTCCATTTTCTCCGTCTTTCCGCCGCAGCCTGAAAACAGAGCGATCCCTGCCGCTATAATGCCGGCCGTGACTATTTTACTCCAACACATCAAAGTGTTTCCTTTTTCCAATGGCGCGGAAGGTATACAATATTCATCCGGCCCGTAGATTCTTCTATATCTACACGGCTGTCCACGCCATACAGCTTTTTGATAAATTCTGCCGTCAGAAGTTCCCTGGGAGTACCGATACCTGCTACTTTTCCCCCGCTGATGGCAATGAGGCGGTCACAGTACATGGCAGCAATGTTCAGGTCATGAACGGCAGCTATGACTGTCACATCCAGACTTTTCACGATATCCATGATTTCAAGCTGATACTTGATATCCAGATGGTTGGTCGGTTCATCAAGGACAAGGCATTCCGTCTGCTGCGTGAGCGCTCTGGCAAGTATGACACGCTGCTGTTCCCCGCCGGAAAGAGTGGAAAAGTTTCTTTCGCCAAATTCTTCCAGTCCTACGACACGCAAGGCGTCCCGCGCAATTTTATAGTCTTCCGCATTGTCCCGCTCCATCATTTTCTTATGGGGCGAGCGTCCCATGAGGACCACGTCCAAGACGGAGAAATCAAAATTGTAAAAATTATGCTGCGCCACGACGGCCAGTTTCAGCGCTGATTCACGATAGGAAAATTCATCTAATTTTTTTCCATTGAAATAAATTTTTCCCGTTGTCGGTTTCTGCACGCGGTAGACGCATTTCAGGAAGGTGCTCTTCCCGCTGCCGTTCGGCCCGATAATGCCTAAAAATTCCTTTGGCTGCAATTCCAGGTCAATCCCCTGGAGTATCTGTCTGCCGCCGGCAAAAAACCGGACTGCTTCCGCAAGTATTTCCATCAGTCATTCCCTCCGAATCCATAGGTTCGTTTAATCATGAGATAAATAAAGCACGGCGCGCCGATCATGGAAATCAGGATGCCGATGGGCAGTTCCGTATGGGGGATGATGATACGGCAGAGACCGTCGCATATGACAAGAAATATAGCCCCTACAAGGGCGCTGGCAGGAATGAGTTTCTTGTGGTCAGGTCCCAGGAACATACGCATGACGTGGGGAATAATAAGTCCGACGAAACCGATCATCCCCGCCGCGTAAACGGCGAATCCCACAATGAGGGAGCTGATGAGAAGATACCACTGGCGGTAAAGGTGGAGATCCGTCCCCATCGTGATTGCCGTTTCATCGCCGAGGAGCATAAGGTTCAGCACACGGCTCTGTGTCCAGAAAAAAAGGACGGACACGATGATTACGGGCGCGATGACGGCAAGTTCGTTCCATTTCGCCCCTGCCAGACTTCCCATCAGCCAGTAAGCAATGCTCTGCATGCCCTCCTTATTATTGGCAAAGTACACGATGAAGCTGGAAAAAGCGCTGCATACCGCCGAGAGTGCCATGCCTGCCAGGAGGAGTTTCATGGAATTTGACCGCCCCCCAAGGTTGGATATGAAGAGGACTGCCAGTGACAGAACAAAAGCGCCGATAAATGCACTGATTCCCACGAAGTTCGGTCCCAGAGACGCCCCGATCCCCAAAAGGATGGCAGAGGTGGCTCCAAGAGACGCGCCGGAGGATATGCCTAAAATGTAGGGGTCCGCCAGAGGGTTTTTTACGATAGCCTGCATAATGACGCCGCAGACAGCGAGTCCGCAGCCAATAAGCGCTGCAAGGACAAGGCGGGGCAGACGGAGAAGCCATACAATATCATGAACCGGCCCACGGCCCACAGCCTCAATGGGCAGATCCCCCATAAGCTGCTCCAAAATAGAATTGTAGATCTGATCAAGCGGCAGTTTAACCGTGCCGATGCTGAGCCCCCAAAAGAGCGCTGCCGCGAGGAGGAAAGCAAGCGCAATAAGAATCATGGTAAACCCCAGTGTTTTTAAAAATTTCATTTATTGCTCCTTATATAAATCGGGATACAAACCTTTCCCTATATATCGTATGCCATCAAGAGTCCTTATCCCCGATGAGTAGACAGAATACAGGGGCAGCGGATAAACCCGTTTCTCACGAATACAACGTACATCCCGGAGCGCTTGTTCATGATAGAGCATATCCAGTTTCTGCTTTGGATGATCATAATCCCCTTCGATAAGGATGACGAATATGGCATCCGGATCCATTTCTATGATTTGTTCCTTGCTGATTTGCTGCTGTCCGGATGCAAGCAGTTCGCCGTTCATTCTTCTGAGGATATCGCCTGCAAGGGTTTCCTCCCCGTAGACACTGATATCCGATCCCATAAATTCGATAATAAGTCCGCGGGGATGTTTTCCTGTAAGAGTTGCCTGCCCGGCGGTGCGGGAGATTTCATCTTTCATTTCTTTGACAAGGCTTTCCGCTTTTTCTTCCCTGTCAAATATTTTCCCCAGATTTAAAATATCGGCATACTCATTTTCAATGGTGCGGTTCCTGTTTGCCGGAGCGGAGTTTTGGGAAATATAGGTATGCACGCCGCGTTCATTCCAAAATTCCGTACTGCGGAGAACCTTGTCGGTAAAGGTGGAACTCCAGCCTGCAATGAAGTCAGGCCTCATCATCATGATAGTTTCCGTATCAAGGTTTTCCAGACTTTTATAAGGAATCGCTTCATAATCTGCCCGGTACTCCTCACGAATATACTTTCCGCCAGGAACGCCCATTCCTGCAATGATACGATCCCCTACCCCAAGAGCCAGCAGTGTTTCTATAGAGTTCTGCCAGACTGCCGCCACTCTCTTTGGCGGAGAATAGAACACCTGCCGCTCCTTCTCCCCGTGAGAGTTCAGTATCTCCACGGCAAGGGGATATTTTCCCCTGTTCCACTCTATTTTCGCTTCTCCGTCGATACGGGGCATTGTTTTCCCATTTTCTTTCACAACCGGCGCACAGCCTGAAAGAAAAATCAAACCCGCCGCCATCATCGGCAGCCACTTTCCCATAGTTTTCCCCAATATATATCAGAATCCTTTTTATTTCATTCTCGCTAATTATATCACAATATAAACCGTTATATATTATATTCATTCTTACATGAATGGATCAGTACGCAAAAAAGAATCCCACTCTGTTTCCAAAGCGAGATTCTTTTCATATTTATGCTATGCGCTGATTAAGCAGAATCATTTTGTAATCTTGGCAACAACGCCTGCGCCTACGGTTCTGCCGCCTTCACGGATTGCGAAACGCTGCCCTTCTTCCATCGCTATCGGGGTAATGAGTTTTACGCTCATTTCAATGTTGTCCCCAGGCATGCACATCTCTACTCCTTCCGGTAGGTTGATGTCGCCTGTTACGTCTGTCGTTCTGAAGAAGAACTGCGGACGGTATCCGTTGAAGAACGGCGTATGGCGGCCGCCTTCGTCTTTGGTCAGGACGTATACCTGCGCCGTGAATTCTGTATGCGGGTGTACGGTTCCCGGTTTTGCCAGTACTTGTCCTCTTTCGATGTCCGTACGGTCGATCCCGCGGAGCAGGGCTCCGATGTTGTCCCCTGCCATGGCCTGGTCAAGGGTCTTTCTGAACATTTCTACTCCGGTGATTACGGTCTGGGTCGGTTCGTCCTGCAGTCCTACGATTTCTGCAGCGTCCCCTACTTTGACGGTACCGCGTTCTACTCTGCCTGTCGCTACGGTGCCGCGTCCGGTGATGGTGAATACGTCTTCTACAGGCATCAGGAACGGTTTGTCGGTGTCACGCTGCGGTGTCGGTACGTATTCGTCTACGGCTTTCATCAGGTCACGGATTTTCTGTTCGTCTTCCGCGTTCCCGTTCAGCGCTCCCAGTGCGGATCCTACGATGATCGGCACTTCATCGCCGGGGAAGTCATAGGAGGACAGCAGGTCGCGGATTTCCATTTCTACGAGGTCGATCAGTTCCGGATCGTCTACCTGGTCTGCTTTGTTCAGGAATACGACGATGGCCGGTACGCCTACCTGCTTGGCAAGAAGGATGTGTTCACGGGTCTGGGGCATCGGGCCGTCTGCCGCGGATACGACCAGGATCGCGCCGTCCATCTGTGCCGCGCCGGTGATCATGTTCTTTACATAGTCGGCGTGCCCGGGGCAGTCTACGTGTGCGTAATGGCGGGTTGCGGTTTCATATTCTACAGTGGATGTATTGATGGTGATACCGCGCGCTCTTTCTTCCGGTGCTTTATCGATGGACGCGTAGTCCAGGAAGTTTGCATTGCCTTCTTCAGACAGTACTTTGGTGATGGCCGCGGTCAGGGTGGTTTTACCGTGATCGACGTGTCCAATGGTACCGATGTTTACATGCGGTTTGGTTCTTTCATAATGTGCTTTTGCCATTTTTAAATTCTCCTTTTAAATTATTTCTTACCCAGACGTTCTTCAGTAATCTGCTGAGAAATTGCCTTCGGAACTTCTTCATAGTGATCAAATGTCATTGTGAAGGTGCCGCGCCCCTGTGTAGCGCTGCGGAGTCCGGTCGCATAACCGAACATTTCGGAAAGCGGAACGAACCCTTTGATTCTGGATTCACCGTTTTCAGATTCCATGCCTTCGATACGTCCGCGGCGGGAATTGAGGCCGCCGATAACGTCTCCCATGTATTCTTCGGGAACATCTACTTCTACGCTCATGTACGGTTCGAGAAGAACGGCATCCGCCTTCTTCGCGCCTTCCTTGAACGCCATGGAGCCTGCCACCTTAAATGCCATTTCAGAGGAGTCGACATCATGGTAGGAACCGTCATAAACGGTAACTTTGATATCGACCATCGGATAGCCTGCAACGACACCGTCTTCCATAGCCGCTTCTACGCCGGCCTGGATCGGGTTGATAAACTCTTTCGGAATGACACCGCCGACGACTTCATTGGCAAATTCAAACCCTTTGCCCGCTTCCATCGGTTCAAGGCGGAGCCAGCAGTGGCCGTACTGGCCGTGTCCGCCGGTCTGGCGGATAAACTTGCCTTCCGCTTCCACCGTTTTACGGATGGTTTCACGGTAAGCAACCTGCGGTTTGCCTACAGTACATTCTACTTTGAATTCACGTCTCATGCGGTCAACGATGATGTCCAGATGAAGTTCACCCATGCCGGAAATAATGGTCTGGTTGGTTTCCGGATCTGTATGCACTTTGAATGTCGGATCTTCTTCCGCCAGACGTTGAAGGGCGGTGCCCATCTTTTCCTGGTCAGCTTTTGTCTTCGGTTCAACGGCAACAGAAATAACCGGTTCCGGGAATTCCATTTTTTCCAGAATAATCGGATGGTTTTCATCGCAGAGGGAATCCCCTGTGGTAACATCCTTAAACCCTACCGCAGCAGCGATATCACCGGAGTAGGCGCATTCGATTTCCTTGCGGTTGTTCGCATGCATCTGGAGGATACGGCCTACACGTTCCTTCTTTCCTTTTGTGGAATTCAGGATGTAAGTTCCCTGCTTCATGATCCCGGAGTATACACGGAAGAATGCCAGTTTGCCGACAAACGGGTCAGCCATGATTTTGAATGCGAGAGCCGCCATCGGTGCCTCGTCACTGGATTCACGGGTTATTTCTTCACCGGTCTTCGGGTCTGTCCCTTTAACAGCGGGAACATCGGTCGGTGCCGGCAGGTAATCCAATACCGCATCCAAAAGCATCTGGATGCCTTTGTTCTTGTATGCGGAACCGCAGAATACGGGGAACAGGTCACAGTTAAGAGTCTGCCTGCGGATAGAAGCTTTAACTTCTTCAATACTCGGTTCAACGCCTTCAAGGTATTTTTCCATCAGGGCGTCGTCGCCTTCTGCAGCCTTTTCAATGATTTTGTCACGGTATTCTTCCACAAGGTCTTTCATATCTTCCGGAACCTCACGTACTTCGTACTGTGTGCCGTCGTCGGAAAGGTAGACCTCAGCCTTTCTTTCAAGAAGATCGATAATACCTGTGAAAGTATCCTGTTTACCGATCGGCAGCTGCATAGCCAGCGCATTGGCATGAAGACGGTCTTCCATGGTCTTTACCGCATGCAGGAAATCTGCGCCGACCGTATCCATCTTGTTGATGAACGCGATACGCGGTACATGGTAATGGTCAGCCTGTCTCCAAACGGTTTCAGACTGGGTCTGCACACCGTCTTTCGCACTGAATACAGCGACAGATCCGTCAAGTACGCGGAGGGAACGTTCTACTTCTACTGTGAAATCTACGTGCCCGGGGGTATCGATGATATTGACACGATATCCTTTCCAATGGCAGGTCGTAGCAGCGGAAGTGATCGTGATGCCGCGTTCCTGCTCCTGCTCCATCCAGTCCATGGTGGCCGCGCCATCATGAACTTCGCCGATCTTATGGTTTACGCCGGTATAAAACAGGATACGTTCCGTGGTGGTTGTTTTGCCGGCATCAATATGAGCCATGATGCCGATATTTCTTGTTTTTTCAAGCGGATATTCTCTGCCCACGATATTTGCTCCTTATCAATTACCAGCGATAATGGGCAAAAGCCTTATTGGCTTCAGCCATTTTATGTGTATCTTCTTTCTTCTTTACTGCTGCGCCCGTATTGTTGAAAGCATCCATCAGTTCTCCTGCCAGACGTTCCTCCATGGTACGTTCGCTGCGCAGACGGGAATAGTTGACCATCCAGCGGATACCGAGGGTCAGACGGCGTTCTGCGCGAACTTCAACCGGCACCTGGTAGTTGGCACCGCCGACACGGCGGGCACGTACTTCCAATACCGGCATTACATTATTGAGAGCCTGTTCGAAAATTTCGATCGGTTCTTTGTCTAATTTGCTGCGGCAAATATCAAGGGCTCCATATACGATGGATTCTGCAACGCCCTTTTTGCCGTCAAGCATAACTTTATTGATGAAACGTGTAACTGTCTTATTTCCATACACTGGATCCGGCAGTACGTCACGCTTCGGAACAGCACCTTTTCTCGGCATTGTTAACTTCCTCCTTATAATCGTTTGTTAATCACATTAAATGGCAGAGATTACTTCTTTGCTTTTTCACGTTTGGCTCCGTACTTGGAACGGGCCTGCTGACGGCCAGATACACCTACTGTATCAAGCGCGCCGCGGATGATGTGATAACGAACACCTGGAAGATCCTTAACACGGCCGCCTCTGATGAGGACGACGCTATGTTCCTGCAGGTTATGGCCTTCGCCCGGAATATAAGCGGAAACTTCGATTCCGTTGGTCAGGCGCACACGGGCTACTTTACGAAGAGCGGAATTCGGCTTCTTCGGTGTAGCTGTGTAAACTCTTGTGCAGACACCGCGTTTCTGCGGGGACTGTTTCAGAGCCGGTGTCTTCGCTTTGGTTGCCAAAACTTCGCGACCTTTGCGAACGAGCTGATTAATTGTCGGCAATGGGGCACCTCCTTTCCATAAAGGGATATTTATAATTGATCTGCCGAGATATTATCTCTTGGAAAACGGATCCGTCCTCTGACAGGATTGCCTTTCTCCGCAGATGTTACCGGGATGCAAGTACGGCGGCGGATGCGGCTTTTACCTTGATACCGCAGGCTCTGCCGATTTCTTTTTTCGTGAAATCATCTGTCACGGAAATTCCCGCTTTCGCGCAGACATTGCGAAGGGGCAGTGAAATACGGTCATCACAGTCAGACGCGATGAAAACATGGCCCGCCTCGCCTCTGTCAATGGCCCGCTCTGTTTCTTTCAGCCCCACTACGAAAGCGGATGCCTTTAATTCATCTAATGTCATGAACTTACCTCTCCTGTTACTTTCAAATTTCACGCAACATTGGAATTATATCATCACGGTTATGCAGTGTCAACAAAATAACGGTGCATTTCTCCTGTATTCATGCCGAACTCTTTTACAACGGTCTCGGGCGTATCATTTATGTGTTTATCCCTTTCTATCCGGAAAAGAGTAATAGAAACCGTCCCTCCCGATTTTTCTCCACGTCTTACGTATTTAAATAAATGTAAAAAATTTTAAAAAAACAGAGAAGACCACATCAAAATTTATTATCGATATTTTTTATATACACATATAAATTGCTTTGCAAAATATTCGTATTCTTTCCGTATCCGCTGCAAGTTGCAAAGTTTATCTCACTTCAGTAGGATAGAAAGAAAGCATTTCAACGATAAAGAAAGGATTTTATATGGAAAAAGGAAAAAACGTATCCGTCTACTGCGGTTCGCGTTACGGAATCAATCCTGCCCACACAGCCTTTGCCGGAATGGCAGGCGAGCTTTTGGCAAAAAACGGCTATACCATGATTTACGGAGGAGGAAGTGTGGGCCTCATGGGTATCGCTGCAGATGCCGCCCTGGCAGCCGGCGGAAAAGTCGTAGGAATCATTCCCGAAGTATTCATTGCCGCTGAACAGGCGCACCGCCTCATTACGGAACTCATCGAGGTGCCTGATCTGATGGCAAGAAAACGGAAAATGATTGAAGCCGGCGATGCTTTCCTTATCCTTCCCGGAGGATTCGGGACACTGGAAGAATTTGCAGACACCGCTGTCCATTACCATATTTACACGGAAGAAACAAATCGCCCGCCCATTATCATCGCGAATATTGAAGGAATTTATGATCCTCTCCGCGCGCTTTTTGAAAACTGGAAATCTGCAGAATTTATCACTGCCAATGAATGGGAAAATATCCATTTCATCAATTCCATCAAAGAGCTTCTTCCTCTTCTTCCCTGAAAAGGAAAATCCTTACGCCTGTCTTGCGGCAGGCATTTTTATTTGTCCGAATTTCGGTGTCCACAGGAATTTCCAAACATTCCCTCTCATTTTGTTTTCATTCTGTACATTTTTCTGTTCCAGAGACTTATTTTTCATTTTATACGCCTGCTTCTTTTTACTATTATTTATATTTTCTCAGACAATACCTTGTAAAAACGGATAATAGCGTTCTATATACCCTTCCGCTCTGTTATAATTAAGTTAACCGGTTTCGCATATGCGAATCTATCATAAGTTATTGTCACGCGTTTCCCGTCTCTGCCATTCCTGCAGGGAGCGCCGGAATTTATAAACATACGGCGGAAATTGTATTATGACCTGTTCCCGCCCATTCCTTTACTTCTTTTCGCAACTTCGGGATTCTTTGGGAGGCTATTTATGAAACCTGTTCTCCATGTAGGTATCGATATCGGCTCCACTACTGTCAAAGTAGCCGCCCTATCTCCATACCTCAAGCTGGTTTTCGGGCGATATGCACGGCATATGTCGGATATCCGGCACGCTACGGAGGCACTGCTTTCCGAACTTCAGCAGACATTCCCCGGATACCGCATCACAGCCTCTGTCTCCGGAAGCGGCGGCATGGGGCTGTCCCAACTGATGGGACTTCCTTTCTGCCAGGAAATTCTGGCGGAAACAAAAGCCATCCGCACATTCCATCCCGAAACGGATATCATCATCGAGCTCGGCGGAGAAGATGAAAAAATCACATATCTCCGCGGCAGTGTAGATCAGCGGATGAACGGCGCCTGTGCCGGCGGCACGGGTGCTTTTATTGACCGCATGGCATCCCTGCTTTCAGTCGATGCGGCAGGTTTGGGCGCACTTGCAAAAAATTTCCGACGGATCTACCCCATCGCCTCCCGCTGCGGCGTCTTTGCTAAAACAGATATCCAGACCCTTTTAAATGAAGGTGCCGCCCACGAAGATATCGCCGCTTCCGTTTTCCAGTCCGTGGTCAACCAGACGATTTCCGGTCTCGCCTGCGGGCGGCCTATCCGCGGGAAAGTCGCTTTTCTCGGCGGGCCCCTGACTTTCATTCCCGCCCTCCGTGACCGTTTCCAAGAGACCCTGTCCATCGCAGATGAAGATATGATCATCCCTGAACACGGTGAACTATATGTCGCCATCGGCGCCGCTGTTTCTGCCATGCACGACCGTCCGCTGGACCTGGAGCGCTGGCTTTCCGATGTACGAAAGAAAACCGATGTGGATCTGGGATCATCTAAAACCATGGATCCCCTTTTTGCTGGTGAAGAGGAGTACCGCCGCTTCACGGAGCGCCACGCCCGTTTCCATGCGCCGAGGGGAAATATCGCGGACGCGAAGGGACCCTGCTGGCTCGGCATAGATGCCGGTTCCACAACGATCAAAGCCATTCTTCTTGATGAAGACAACCGCATTCTTTATGAATATTACGCAGGAAACAAGGGCACCCCTCTGGACAGCGCCAAAAAGATTCTTCATGACTTATATGATAAACTTCCCCCCGCTGCTTATATCTGCGGTGCCGGCGTCACCGGCTATGGAGAGGAACTCATCCGTCAAGCTATCCGGGCGGATACAGGAGAAGTAGAAACCATGGCGCACTACCGCGGCGCCCGCCACTTCCTTCCGGATGTCACCACCATTTTGGATATCGGCGGGCAGGATATGAAATGCTGCCGCATCAAGGATGGCGCTGTTGATGAAATTCTGCTGAATGAAGCCTGTTCGTCCGGCTGCGGATCTTTCCTCGATACATTCGCACAATCATTGGGGATGGACATCAGGGAATTTTCAAAACTGGCTCTCACCGCCGGCCGCCCTGCCGATCTTGGCTCCCGCTGTACGGTATTCATGAATTCCCGTGTACGGGAAGCACAGAAAAACGGCGTTTCTATCGCCGACATTTCCGCCGGACTTTCCTACTCCGTCATCAAAAACGCGCTGTACAAGGTCATCCGTCTCCGCGATGCTTCCGAATTGGGTAAAAAAATCGTAGTGCAGGGCGGCACTTTTTATAATGACGCCGTTCTCCGCGCGCTGGAAAAACTTCTTGGCTGCACAGTCGTCCGCCCTGACGTGGCAGGACTCATGGGCGCTTACGGAATTGCTCTCATCACACGGGACCGCTGCCCTGCCGGCCACGCCACGACCCTTATCGCACCGGATGGCCTTGCCTCCCTTTCTTTTTCAAAAGAGGCGAAACGCTGCCCCGGCTGTGGCAACCACTGCATGGTCACGATCATCCGCTTCCATGATGGCCGGTCATTTGTCACGGGCAACCGCTGCGAAAGAGGCGCCTCCATCATGCTCACCGGAAAGACAGCGCCCCATTCCTCCCTGCCCAATATATACCGCTGGAAATATGACAAAATTTTCAACCGGAAGAGCCTGTCCCCCAAGGAAGCCGCAAGAGGAACCGTGGGTATCCCCAGGACGATGAATATGTACGAGGATTTCCCTTATTGGCATGCTTTTTTCACCGGTCTCGGCTACCGTGTCATCACTTCTTCCGGACAGATCCGCGGCATCCCCACCGAAGCCATGGAAACCATCCCTTCCTACTCCGAATGCTTCCCCGTCAAATTGTCCCATGCCCACATCTATGACCTGGCCGGGAGAAAACCGGATTTCATCTGGTACCCCTGCGTCGACAAAGGCCCCGATGAAGGCGGAGCCAACTCCTTCCACTGCCCCATGGTCACATCCTACCCGGAAACCATCCAGGCCAATATGGATGAAATCTTCACGAAATACGGCACCCGCTTTCTCCATCCCTTCCTGCCGCTCCATCATCCTGCAAAACTGTATAAAATATTGAAACGGATTTTCAGACCCTTCAAAATATCCGGCAGTGAAATTGCCGCCGCCCAGCGTAAAGCAAAAGCCGCGAGAGAAGAATACAAGATGCAGCTGTATCTGGAAACGCAACGTATCCTGCAGGAAATCGAAGAGAAGAAACTTATCGGGATTGTGCTGGCCGGCCGTCCCTACCATGCAGACCCTGCGATCAACCACAGTATCCCTGATCTGATCAACCAGCTGGGAATGGCCGTCCTTTCCGAAGACGGCATTGCCATGATGCAGGGCAGCAAGTTTCCCCCTCTCCGCGTACTGAACCAATGGACCTGGCACAGCCGTCTCTACCGCTCCGCCGACTATGTCACCCGCCATGCCTATCTGGAACTGGTGGAACTCAATTCCTTCGGCTGCGGCCTCGATGCGGTTGTCACCGACCAAGTGCAGGAGATCATGTCTAAAAGAAACCGGCTCTACACTTCTCTGAAAATTGATCAAAGCCTGAACCTCGGTGCGGTCCGCATCCGCCTGCGCTCGCTCAAGTCCGCCATCGGAGAACGGATGCAGGAAAAAGGATCTGTGGCGCCCATCCTGTATCCGAAAGCGGAATTTACCCCTGAAATGCGGGGCACCTTCACTATTCTGGCGCCGGAAATGTCCCCCATCCACTTTCCACTTATCCGTGACGCTGTCCGTTCCGCAGGGTATAATGTAGAAGTGCTTCCGCCGGTCAGGGCGGATATCGACACCGGACTCTCTTTTGTAAATAATGACGCCTGCTATCCGGCCATCATCACCATCGGTTCCCTGATGCGCGCCCTGCTTTCCGGAACATATGACCTAAGCAGGACAGCCGTCATACTCTCCCAGACGGGCGGCGCGTGCAGGGCATCCAACTATATCGGCTTTCTCCATAAAGCACTGGATGACGCCGGACTTTCCCGGATCCCCGTCATTTCCCTCAACACCCGGAATCTGGAGCCGCAAAGCGGATTCAGGCTCACCTTTACGCTGATCCGCCGCCTCATCAAAGCCGCTATTTATGGAGACGCCCTTCAGCAATGCCTTTACCGGACACGGCCTTATGAAAAATCCCCGGGCAGCGCGGAAACGCTCTACCGGAAATGGCAGGACATCTGCTGTAAATCACTGATAAAAGGATGCTCCTTCCATCGCTTTGCACAAAACATTTCCCATCTTGTCAAAGACTTCGACCGCCTCCCGTTAAATAAAATGGAACGGCGGCCCCGGATCGGCATCGTGGGAGAAATATACGTCAAATTCAGCCCCATCGCTTCCAATGATATCGTCCGCTCCATCGAAGCCAACGGCGGTGAAGCGGAAACAAGCGGCATGCTGGATTTCTTCCTCTATGGGCTTTTAGACAGCCATTTTCAATGGAAGCACCTGGACGGCACATTCAGCGACAACTTGAAAGATACCTTTGGCCGCTATCTTTTGGAATGGTACCGCCGCCCTCTGGAAAAAGCAGTCAAAATTTCCAAACGTTTCCACGAGATTACCAATATCACGCGGCTGGCCAAACGAGCCGCCCGATTCCTCTCTCTCGGCAACCGCGCCGGCGAAGGATGGTTCCTCACCGCTGACATGACGGATCTTCTCCATCATGGATGCCGCGGCATCATCTGCCTCCAGCCCTTCGGCTGCCTGCCGAACCACATCACGGGAGAAGGCATGATCCACAAGCTCCATATGGCTTATCCGGAAGCCGTATTCCTTCCGCTGGACTGCGACGCCAGCGCCAGCGAAGCCAATCAGGAAAACCGGCTGAAACTGATGATGAACTCCCTTACAGAAAAAGAGCCTCATGGGAAAACTCTTCCCTTTATCAGAAATACAATCAGCGCCAGGAAAGGAAAAGTATTATGAATCAAAAAAAGCTCACCGGCAAAGGTGAGCAGATGAAAGAAAAAATGGTTGCCATAACCGCCCGCATCCTCCGTGAAAAAGGCTTCAAGGCAGCCACCGTGCGGACCATCGCGAAAGAAGCAAATGTGAATATCGCCGCTGTGCGTTACTACTTCGGTTCCAAAGAAGAACTCATCGGCGCCGCATTGGAGTACATGATGAGTGCCTTGGAAAATGTCGTTTCCGTTCTTGATGATTCCCGGCTTTCGCCGACAGAGCGGATGAAAAAGTACATCCTCGGATACTTTGCCCTCGCCCATAAGCACCCCGCCCTCTTCCGCTCTATCTCCAGCCCATCCAGCACTGACGCGCGGGAGACCTATTTTATTTATCTGAACCTTCTCCACGACCAGAGCTGGGAGAAAGTCATCGAAAATATGGCGGCCATCACAGGATATACGGACCGCCGCGATCTGGAACTGAAATGTATGCAGATTTTCTCTGCTGTGGAATTCCCTATCATTTTGGAAAGCAACAGTAAAAATTCTTTTATTACCCGCTATACCGATGCAGCCACACTGGAACGGTATGTAGACATCCTCCTGGACAATGCTTCCCGTCCGCAGGAAAAAAATAACGAATACCTGAAAGAAATCCTGCACGGCGCCAAATAAATTTCCATAAAATCCGGCTGCACTTCGTGCAGCATCTTTTCTATTCTATCGTTTGTTTATAATTGATTTACCGCAGGGAAAAGAAATTCATATACGAAAGGAGCAGCTGCTATGAAAGCCACCGTCCTCGCGGACAATATCGGAGAAGGTCCGCTGGCAGGCGAATGGGGCCTGTCAATCTATATCGAGTATGAAAATAAAAAGATTTTACTTGATACCGGTGCATCGGCTCTTTTTACGGAAAACGCAAAAGCCATGGATATCCCGTTGGAAGATATAGACTTTGGCATTCTCTCCCATGCGCACTATGACCACGCCAACGGCATGGAATATTTCTTTAAAAGAAACAGGCATGCCAAATTTTATCTGCAGAAATCATGCGCGGAAAACTGCTATGCCTATGAAGAAGGCCGTTTCAGATACATCGGCATCCCCAAAAACCTTCTTGCCGCCTATCAGGACAGACTGATTTATGCAGACGGCGATGCCGCCCTGTGTGACGGCGTATATGTAGTCGCCCATAAGCGGAAGAACCGGGAAAAAATCGGTGAGCGGGAGCAGATGTATCAGAAGAAAAACGGCGGCTTCCTTCCCGATAACTTTGACCATGAGCAAAGTCTTGTCTTTGAGACAGAAAAAGGACTCGTCATCTTCAGTTCCTGTTCCCACGCCGGCGCGGCGGACATCATCCTGGAAGTTTCAGAAACCTTCCCCGGAAAAAAGGTTTTCTCCCTGATCGGCGGCTTCCACCTGTTCAACAAAACTGATGAAGAAATCTTCAGGCTGGCAGAGCAAATCAGAGAAACAGGCATAGAATCCGTCTATACAGGCCACTGCACAGGTGACCGCGCTTTCGCCCTCCTGAAAGGAAAACTGGGATCCATGGCGGAACAGCTCAAAGTGGGGCTCTCCATAGAATTTTAATCATAACCACCCGTAAAACGGGTGGTTTGCTCTGACCCTATAAGGGTCTTCCTCTAGTGGTTACCCTCTAAAGAGGGTATTGAATAATCCGGCAACCACTCTGTTATTACAGGCTGCCCCCTACTCGGGGGCTCTTTCTATGCCTACTTCACTGGCTCACCCGTAAACGGGTCTGTATATTCTTTAAAATTTAAACTGTCTTGCACTATGTCTTCTTCCAGTTGATTGCGTATATACTCCTTTATCGCTCCTTCATATCTTCCAACTGTATCTACATAATAGCCTCTACACCAGAAGTGGCGATTCCCATACTTATATTTTAAGTTAGCATGTTTATCAAATATCATAAGACTACTCTTACTCTTCAAATATCCCATAAAACTTGACACGCTCAAATGCGGCGGTATCGTTACCAGCATATGGAGATGGTCCGGGCAGCATTCTGCCTCTAAAATCTCTACATGCTTCCTGATACATAATTCTCGTAGAATTTTCCCAATATCACTTCTTAATTTCCTGTATATGATTTGCCGTCTATATTTAGGGGCAAATACTATGTGATATTTACATCTCCACTTGCTGTGTGATAAGCTTTTTACGTCATTCATTGACACCGAACCTCCTTAATATACAATGATGTGGTTGCCAGACCTCTATCATTGTACCATTAGGAGGTTCTTTCCTTTTCTATAAGATGACTTTTATCTACCCCCAGTTTAACTGGGGGTTTACTCATGCCTTTTCGGCGGACAAAAAGAAAAACCGATGCGTACTTATTTCCTTCGTACGCATCGGTTTTTATCTTGCCTTCCTGCGCCACAGCACCGGTGCAGTGAGCCCTGTACTGCCGGGCACATGCGTCCTCTTCACTGCGAACTTTTTCAGCGGCAGCTTCAGACGTGCCATCATTTCTTTTATTGTCGCTGCCTCCGTCTTTTCTACTGCTTTCCGCACGATCATTTCGCAGGCGCGTGCATCATCCAGCGCCTGATGGTGATTGAAATCATAGCCAAGACTGCCGGCTACGGTATCCAATTTATGATTCGGCAGTTCTTTCCAAAGCATCCTGGCAACCGCCACCGTATCCCCATACAGGAAATGAATATCCGGCAAATCATATACATCCAGCACTGACGCAAGGACTCCCATATCGAAGCGGGCATTGTGGGCGAAAACGATACTTCCTTCCAGCCGCTCTGCCACCTCTTTCCAAAACGCCGGAAAAGCCGGTTCGTTTTCCACGTCATCAGGATAAATTCCATTCACCCGCATACAGATGGGATCGAAATTCATGCGGTACGGTCTGATCAGACGATACCATTCTTCCGTAATTTCATTGCCGTCGCTCACGGAAATACCAAGCGAGCAGGCGCTCCCCGGCCCCCAGTAAGCCGTTTCAAAATCGATAGCAGCGTATTTCATAATTCTTCACGGAATATCTCGAATTTAAATTTCCGTAGTAAATTCCGTCTCCTTTCCTTCCAGCCAGCCTACTTCCACCGCCCTGTCAAAAGCGGATTTCATGCGCCGCGCCAGTTCATTTCTTGCAGCCGCCACTTTTCTGCGGTTCCCTTTCATTCCTGTGATGAGGACAAGAATATTTTCCGTATCTTCCGTAACCGCCCCTGCTTCTTCATCACGGCAGAGCCAGCCGGCCGTGCAGACTTTATCTCCCAAATTGACGGAAAATGTACGGCCCGCTTCCCGTATTTCCAAAGGAGTCTTCCTGTTTCCCATATCATAAGCATGGATTTCTACATGAAATTTCAGCATGCCGCCCCGAATGATATCCATAATCGGATTGACCGGCGGCAGCGCGTCGGAGCCCGCCAGCTCATCAAGGGTCGCTTTCTTCGGCTGCAAAAGGATCTCCGGATCTTCGGGCACGCCCTCCGCAGCAGAAACACCGAGAAGTTTTCTGTACTCGGCAAATACTTTTTCTACAGCCGTCTTGCCTTCTTTAACACCGGCAGCAGAAAGAATCTCCCTGTAATCTTCCAGTTCCTTTTCCGCCAGGGCGGGATCCATTTTCAGCAGCAAATTGGCTTCCGTGCAGCAGCGGCGGCGAAAAGCTTCTGCTTCCATATTTGCTGCCGCGTTATCTGCCGCGCGGACAGCGACAATTCCGATACAAAGTCCGGGGATCCGGTCAAATAAGGATGGCGCAACGCTTATTTTCATTAGAATATCCTCTCTTTCTTTATGAATTCCAGTGTATTACAAAAAGGCCGAATTGACAAATATAGTATTCCGCAGGCAATATCGGTAAACATTTCTTTCATGAAAAAAATCTTCTTTTCAGAAGACTCTCTCGTCACAAAACTGAACTCCTTTTTCTTTTTAAGGCAGCCATTATTTACTCTTTCCATAACATAAAGGTACTATTATTTACTCTTGCAGTTACTTAAAATATTTTTTATAGCAATTTAATAGCCAATAATAGTTGAAATCTTTTGCAAGACGTATTACTATATATCTGATATCTTTTTTAATTATTATTGCATACTTTTATTTCATGTATTTCATGATTTTTATTTGAGGCTGTTCTATGGAAAATAACAAAGAAAATGCTGTGGAACGGCTGCTGAAAAGTTACCGGCGTTTTTATAACATTACGCGTTTTGATGGAGGCATTTCCCCACCATTGGAGGAAGGCCGGAATCTCAGAGAAGCGGTAAAACTGGCTCCTTTCCGGGGAGATGAAAAAAATGGTCTTGCTGCCGTCTGCGAGTATTATGAAAAAACAGGCCAGCACTTATTCCTCAAATCTAATGAAATCTGGTCCGCCAATCAGGAAGAGTTCATATTTCTTTTCACGGCCGATCATCTGACTGCGGATCTTTTTGAAAGGTGCCGCGATTACGCTTATAATGCCGGCATGGAAATGGCCCATATCGGTTCGGGGCATATGTACACCTATGTTTCACCTGTCTTTATCTGCAGCAAAGTGGACGATGCGGCGCGAAAAGCTGTAGAAAGCTGCCGTATCTATAAAACATTTCGTTTCTCACTTCACGGCTGGCTGGAATTTCACACAGGCTGCCTGGATATGGAAAAACGTTCGCTCTATTTCAATAAAAGCGGACGATGCATGGAAAAGAATTTAAAAAATATTTTTCAGGAGTTAATTACAAAGGGGGAGTAGCATGAACACACTTGTACTTTTACTGATCAGTATCGCCGTTCTGTTCTGCGGCTACGTTTTTTACGGCAGCTGGATTGCCAGACAGTGGGGGGTAAACGAAGGGAACCGTCCCACACCTGCCCACACCATGGAAGACGGCGTCGATTATGTTCCTGCCAAAGCGCCCATCCTCATGGGGCATCATTTCTCATCCATCGCCGGCGCGGGACCCATCACGGGGCCGATCGGCGCGGCCATGTTCGGCTGGCTGCCGGTCACCCTCTGGGTACTGGTGGGCGGTATTTTCTTCGGCGGTGTCCATGACTTCGGCGCACTTTTCGCTTCTATCCGCCATCAGGGTAAATCCATCGGTGAAATCATCTCCCTGAATATGTCCAAAAGAGCAAAACAGCTCTTCATCATCTTCTCATACCTCACACTGATCCTTGTAGTGGCCGCTTTTGCTGCTATCGTGGCGTCCACGTTCAGCGCGACTTATAAGGACGGTGTTCTCGACATGGCGGCCAGCGCGACAAAAGCATCTGTCGCCATGGTTTCCATCATGTTCATTCTCATCGCTATCGTTTTCGGTTTCGCCGTATACCGCCGCCACACACCGATGGTCATTTCTTCCATCCTCGGCGTCGGAGCGATTGTCCTGTGCATGGCCATCGGCATGAATTTCCATCCGTTCTATTTCTCCATGAATACATGGATGTTTCTTGTCGGCATCTATATCACCATCGCTTCGGTCACCCCGGTCTGGATCCTTCTCCAGCCCCGTGACTACCTCAGTTCGTTCCTTCTCTACGCGATGCTCATCGTCGCCATCATCGGCATCGTCGGCGCTCATCCGACTATTGATGAAAAGGTCTTCCCCGCTTTTGCAGGCTTCACCATCAATAATGCAAACGGAACGCAGTTCCTGTTCCCGATTCTGTTCACTACCGTTGCATGCGGCGCTATTTCCGGCTTCCACTCCCTTGTTTCTTCAGGGACAACATCCAAGCAGCTTGATAAAGAATCGGATGCCAAGCCTATCGCTTATGGCGGCATGCTCCTGGAATGCGTACTCGCCATCATTACACTCTGCGCAATCGGCTATGCCCGCGTCACAGGCCATACCAACGGCGCGACAGATATCTTTGCCGGCGGGATCGCCGCCATGGTCGCCGCCATTCCGGGATTTGAAGGGCTGGAAAACATCATGTACACCCTTCTTGTCCTCACCTACTCCGCTTTCTGTTTAACTTCTCTTGATACCGCCACCAGACTGGCACGCTTCATGTTCCAGGAATTCTGGCTCGAACCGGGTGAAAATCCGAAAGATGTCAAAGACGGATTCCGCAAACTCATGGTAAATCCGTATTTTGCAACGATCCTCACCGTTATCCTCGGCATATCCCTCGGCATGGGCGGATTTGCCAAGATCTGGGGACTCTTCGGCGCGGCTAACCAGCTTCTTGCCGCTATCGGTCTCCTTGCTGTCGCCGCATGGCTCGGCAACGCAGGAAAGAACAATAAAATGTTCCTCTTCCCCATGAGTTTCATGCTCCTCGTCACCATCTGTTCCCTTGCTCTTATCGTGAAAAATCAGATCGGTATCATCATGGCGGGCACTGCCAACTGGGGGCCTTATGCACAGGTTGTTATCGGTTCGCTCCTCGTCATCCTCGCCCTGATCCTCGCGGTGGAAGGTTACCGAACTGTTGCCCATCCGAGAAAAGAAACAGAAATAGACCATTAATTTTAGTCACAAAGAGCACCTGATGTCTGAAACATCAGATGCTCTTTTCTATGCCTGATTTCAGCTGCCGGAGATTAAATTTCCGGCAGCTGAAATCAACAATGTCTTTTTGAAAAAAGGCTTGCCTCACCATGTCAGCAGATCCTTCACATTCGTTCAGGATGACGCTTATCGTCAGCCGTCATTCAGAGCGGGGACAAAATGCTTTGTGGGAAATTTGGTAAACGCAACAGTGACACGGAGCGATAAATCTGTTACCCTGATGACACCTTACCGGCTTCCTCACCACGGCAATAGATCCTTCACATCCGTTCAGGATGACGACTGACGCTTTCCTCATTATGACGCCTTGCCGTCCGCCGTCATTCTGAGCGGAGACAAGAATGCTGTGTGGGAAACTTGGTAAACGAGACAGTGGCACGGAGTGAAGAATCTATTACGCTGATGACATCTTACCGCTTTCCTCACCACAACAGCAGATCCTTCATATCCGCTTCCAGATGACGCTTATCGTTAGCCATCATTCTGAGCGGGGTCAAGAATGGGCCTTACAAGGATAAAACGTGTTATGTTCTATCACCCAAAACTGCACACAGCAAAAAGTGCTTTCGCCCATCGCCCTGCGGCGGTAAGGGAAAGCGCTTTTCTGATGGAATTTTATTTCTCTGCCACTCAAAAAGCGTATGCCTCTTTTTCAGACATACGCCTCTGAGGTTTCATGTTACATGACCTTGCGGGAAACATCTTCGCCCGAGAGATTTGCCCAGGCGCCCGCTTTCATTTCATTCACCATGCCGTTCATCAGGTTATATTCCCCTTCCATGCGGAGAAGATCTTCTATCTTTCTCGTCCGCAGGAGCCTGGAATAAATGCGTCCCGCCTCGGAGTAGAGCATGATGGCCGGATGTACGGAATCATCATTGGTGTAATCAATGCCGTTTTCCTTCATGTAGCCGGCAAGATCGTCAATCAGTCTTTCATACACGCCCAAGAGCTGTTCCATTTTCATAACTGCATCATACATGGTATTCATTGCCTTTCTCCTTTCTGTATCTTTCGATACACTTCTGTTCCTTTGTAATTGACCGGTCACGAAGGATTATTTTCTTCCTTCTGTTTTGATTATAGAGCGGATATCTTTAAATATCTACTATTTTTTGCAAGTTATTCCTATCTGTTATATGTTGCTTGTTTTTCCTCTGATTTATTCCGTTTTTGAGTAAACTTTTGAGAAAACAGGAATAATCACACCACGCTCTTTTTGAACATTTTCTTTTCATTGCACCGGGAAAAAATAAATTTCTTTTCAGGAATGAAATATTCCAGCGACCATAATTCGCCATGTCCCACTTCTACGCACAGATGATGCGGACCCGCTTCATATTCCTTAAAACGTTTTCCGCGGATATGCCGTGCCCAATGGGCATTTACCTCGATATTATGCTCCCCCGGCGATAGATAGACCGCCTGCACGCCGACACAGTAAAGGAAAGCTTCCGCCCTGAGCCCGTCAATGCGGCAGATTTCAGTGCTGCTGGAATAGTTCGGATTGCCTGCATGCCGTTTGTGCAGAAGCACAATGGAGGAATGTGTATTTGCCGAAGAAAGACGGCTCATCTTTTTCTTCTGCATTTCAAAAACCACGTAGAGAATGAGCACCGATACGATAAGTCCCAGAGCCCGCCAGTAATAAATCGCCGAACTTTCTCCGATATATTCCATCACACCACCTCTTTCCATTTCTTTTATTCTACTTTTATTCCATATAATAATAAAATTCTTTTCATTTATATGAAATATTCCTTTAAGAAATATGTTTCCTGCCGATTACTTTTTCTTACAGACGGCAAGGACGGATCCGCGCAAAAAAAGACACTCCCTTTCAGAGAGCGTCCTTTCCCTGCTGTAAATTATTTCAGGGCCTGTCTCAGCATCCAGATGTTCTTGCTGAAACTTGCAATGTAATCATCCATCAGAGTGGATACCAGGTAATTCTTCTTTTCCTCTGCCGCTTCCTTGACAGCGATGACTTCTTTAAGAAGATACTCAAAGTCTGACAGCACCCGGGTATATGCTTCTTCCGATGTCACTTCCTCGTTTTCGGCCTCATGGATTCCTGTCTTTGCAAGGAACCCTTTCAGTGTCGATTCCGGTCTGAGCTTCTGCTGGAGCATGGCTTCCGCTACGGCATCGACCGCTTCCGCAATTTCATCATAGAAACTTTCCAGTTTCGCATGGTCATCAAAGAAATGACTTCCTTTCAGGTACCAGTGGAAACTCTGCAGCTTATGGTACTCTACCACCAGATCCGATAATAATGCATTTAATTCCTTTTCCATTTGTAGTTCCTCCTTATATATTACGATGACTACTTTTTTGAAACATTCTGTTTCTATATTCATGTTTATCAATGTTTCTGATATAATAATAGTATAGTTTTTATCATTTGAATATAAATATATTCCACATTTTTATAAATATCGTACATTCCCTTTAGAAACTATTCTCACACTTTGTAAAAATTGCAACTGGAGGTTTTATATGATCAGTCCTGACGTATTGAAAAGCGCCGCCGCAGTCATCCCTTCTGCAAAGGGAACTTTGCCTCCGATCCAAATCACCACCAGTACCATATCTTCCCAGGCCCATCTGCAGATGATTTCCCACTGGCATGATGAACTGGAATTTATTTACATACTGGACGGAAAAATGGATTTCCATATCGAGGAAAAGATCCTCACCGCTTCCCGCGGAGATTTCCTTGCCATACACGCTTCCGCCATGCACCGAAGCGCGCCGCACAACGGAGAAGACTGCCGCTTCATACGGGCGCTTATCCACCCTTCCCTCCTGACAGAAAATCAGTCCGTCAGAAACAGGCTTCTGTCTCCTCTTCTGGGAAATACATCCCGCCGCTGTCTCCTTGTTCCCTCAGCCTCTCCTGACGCGCCGCGGCTGGGAGAACTGCTGCGGGAAATCAATCGGATCAACGAAAAGCACCTCCCCGGATTCGAGCTGGAAAGCATCGGCCTTTTACACATTCTCCTCGCCCGTCTTTACGCCCTTTTCCCTTCCGAAAAGCAGACGCAGGAAGAGATGCCCGGTACAGATATAAGCGCGCAGCGCCGGATGGTCGCCTATATTTCCCACCACTATCCTGAAAAAATCTCTTTAGCCGGTATTGCCGCGGCGGGGAGCGTATCCAGAAGCAAGTGCTGCCAGCTTTTCAAGAAATATATGCAGCAGTCCCCCATAGATTTCCTCAACCGGTACCGTTTGGAGATCAGCCGCAACCTCCTGGACTCCACGGAAAATTCCATTTTGGAAATCGCAAACGCCTGCGGATTCTCCAGCCAAAGCTACTATACGAAAATGTTCTCCGAGAAATTCAACTGCACGCCGACACAATACCGCAGCCGCCTGTCTTAAAGCCGCCTACACAAAAAGACCTCCATAAGTTAAACTTCACGTCTGACTTATAGAGATCTTCATAAACAGCCTGAGGCTTTCGCATCCGTTCCTATTCAGTGATTTCCAGCTGGGTGGGGACGGATTTTTCCGTGGCGTCGATAGCAACGGCGACAGCAGCGTCACCGGTGATATTCAGCGTGGTACGGAACATATCCAGAACACGGTCAATACCTGCCACGAGAGCCAATCCTTCCAATGGAAGCCCGACAGACTGGAGCACCATGGCAAGCATGATCAGACCCGCGCCGGGGACGCCTGCTGTACCAATAGAGGCAAGCGTACCGGTAAGAACGATCATCATCATCTGATCCATTGACAGGTGAATACCGAATACATTGGCGATGAAAAGGGAACATACCCCCATGTAGAGAGCGGTGCCGTCCATATTGATGGTAGCACCGAGAGGCAGGACGAAAGACACGATGTCCCGTTTTACTCCCAGCTTTTCTTCCGTGTTCTTCATATTCACCGGAAGCGTGCCCGCGGAAGAACAGGTAGTAAACGCAATAACCATGGCTTCTGCCATGCCGCGGAAAAACCGGACAGGACTCATATGTCCCACGACCGCCGCCACAGAGGAATACACGCAGACCGCGTGGATCGTGCAGCCGACAGCCATAGCAATAATCACGGAGAGCAGCGGCAGAAGAACCTTCGGACCATTCTGCACGACGACAGGTAAAAGAAGGCAGAAAACACCGATAGGCGCCAGGCGCATAATCATGGCGATGATTTTATAGCAGACCTCCGCCCCCGCATCAAAAAGATTGATCAGCAGCTTGGAACGGCTTCCGCCGACGGAAATAATTCCTGCCCCAAGAAAAAGAGAAAATATAATGACAGGAAGGATATCCGCTTTCGCCATGGAAGCAATCGGATTTGTCGGAATCATATTGACAAATACCTGCATGATCGTGGGTGCTTCCTTTACTTTCGGGGCGGCCTCGCCGGGAAGGGCCATACCGACACCGGGCTGGATAACGCTTGCCACCGCAAAGCCGATAACGATAGCAATCGCCGTAGTCACCATATAGAAGCCCACGGTTTTCATCCCGATGCGCCCCAGTTTCTTCAAATCCCCCATAGATGTCATGCCCACGACGAGAGAACAAAGAACGACAGGAACGATCATCATTTTGATAAGATTAATGAACATGGTGCCGACAGGTGCGATCCATGTTTTAACAGGACCGATCGCGCCGTCCCCAAGGACAAGCCCCACAACGACGGAAAGCACCAATGACGCGAAAATCTGAACGGATAAATTCAACTTCACTCCTCCTATGCTGCAATAGATTTTTTACATTATACACCACGTCCCCTGCAGGTACAACAGAATCCGGTGTTTCCTTTCCGTACCCCACTATTCAAAACAGAGGCAAAAATACTTTGAAAACAGCTATATGAGACACAAAGCAAAGAATCTATTACTCTGATGACGTCTTGCCGCTAACAGCTAACAGCTAACGGCTAATGGCTAGCTTCTAGCTGCTAGTTGCTAGCTGCTAACTTCTAGCTGCTAATAGCTAACAGCTAACAGCTAGTGCCCAACCGGCTGATACAAAAACGATACCCGCCGCATTTGAGGGGTACCGTTTTCATTTTCGTATTTTTATTTCCTTATTTCAGATGAATCACCACGTATGTCGCGCCTTCCGAATAAGGAGCCAGTTCTCCTGCCGCATAGAGCAGCCCCAGTTCTTTCTTCCCCAGGAGGAAGCACTCCGCCTCCATGTATGCGGTCGGCTTGAAGAAAGAGTCATAAGATAACTTTTTCCCATTGATGTTATACAGGTCAAGCTTTCCCTCTTTCAGCAGGTTCACGACTTCCGCGCTGTCTACCTTCACGCCGAATTTAGATTTGTCCAGCAGATCACCTGTCTTTTTATTATACACAAGGCCATAGGCTTGCGCATTTCTATCCGCCATTCCTTCATTTATAGACGATGTTTCCAGAACGATAGATACCAGATCTTCATCTTCATACTTTGTGGTATAGGTCATGTACACTTCCTGCTTTTCGCCGCTTTCATACAATTCCTTCATACGACGGACATACCCTGTAATATCCTTATTGATCGCATTTTCAGCCTCGACATTTTTCGTATGTACTGCCGGATAAATAAGGCTCATGCCAAATCCATCCACCAGCCCCGCTTCCCGTACTTCTGCCTGCGCTGTAAACGGCATGGCCAGCAGTGCCAGACCTGCTGCTATGTGTTTTATTTTCATAAAAATCCCTCTTTCTGTTTTTCAAAAACAAGGGAAACAGTCGCTTTCCCTGACATCGGCAGGGTATTCCGTTTCCCGTCTGTAAGGTACGAATTCATTATATAGGATTTCTTTTTCATTGTAAATGCCTTTCAGTCGCATATCTCGCCCTGCCTGTTTCATGCGGCAGAAATACAGATTTCTTTCCCCTGTTACAGTCCGATAAAAATCCCGGGCAATTTTTAATACCCGAGATATTTTCGCACTGATCAGATATGGAGCGTTTCCTCATTCTTTTCCAGCAGGGCCGCTTTTCTTTCCGCCTTTTCTTTTGCGATAACCGCTTCAAATCGGAGAACTTCTTCTTTAATGACAGGGGCAAGAACCAGCATAGAGACAAGGTTCGGAACAGCCATGAGCGCATTGGCGATATCCGACAGGTTCCATACGAGGTCGAGGGTCTGTGTCGCCCCCACATAGACGACAAGGGAAAACGCAAGACGGTAGATGATATTGTATGTATGGGTGCCCCAGAGATATTCCCATGCTTTTTCTCCGTTATATTCCCAGCCGAGAATGGTGGAGTAGGCGAAGAGCATGATACCGACAGAAACGATCCAGTTTCCCGCTGTGCCGATATGCGTAGAAAAAGCTGCCATGGTCAGCGCCACGCCCGTCAGAGGTTTCCCGTCTGGACCGACGGTTCCCAAAACGCCGGAAGACGCAATGGTAAGTCCGGTGATGGTGCAGACGATGATGGTGTCGATGAAAGTCCCTGTCATGGAAACATATCCCTGCCGTGCCGGATCATCAGTGGTGGACGCAGCGGCGGAAATAGCGGCGGAGCCGAGGCCGGCCTCATTGGAAAAACAGCCGCGGGCCACACCGAAACGGACCGCATTCATCACGGAAACAGTTATCGTACCGACCACCCCGCCTTCCACAGCAGCAGGATCAAAAGCCATCATAAAAATGAGGTACAAACCGTGCGGTACATTTTCAAAATTCAAAGCGATACAGAGGAGCCCCGCAGCAATGTAGAATACCGCCATTCCGGGAACGATGAGGGATGATACTCTGGAAATGGAAGTGATCCCTCCGACAATGACCGCCAGCGTGAGAACCGTAAGGGCAGCACCGATGATTTCATTGGAAAATCCGAACGTGGCACTCACCGCTGTGGTGATAGAGTTTGCCTGGGTCATATTCCCGATACCGAAGGAAGCGATGACAGTAAACATGGCAAAAATAAAGCCCATACAGAGTCCTGCTCTTTTATTTTTAAACCCGTTCTTCATAGTAAACATGGGGCCGCCCTTCATTTCCCCTTTCGCATTCACTTCGCGGAACTTAAAGCCAAGCATACATTCAGAAAACTTGGTCGTCAGGCCAAAGCAGGCGGAAACCCACATCCATACCAGAGCGCCCGGACCACCGGCAAACATGGCGGTCGCCACGCCCACGATATTTCCCGTGCCGATGGTCGCGGCAAGCGCCGTCATCAGCGCGGAAAAAGGAGAAACATCTCCCGATCCCCGATTTGTTTTACGGGCCTCCCGGGAGAACACGCTTTTCATTGCATAAGGCAGATTGCGCCATGTACGGAAATTCAGGTATGCCGTAAGGTAAATTCCTGTACCCACGAGCAGACACAACATCACAGGACCCCAGACAAAGCTGTCAATATCCCCCACAATCTGATTCATTGCCGTCATATCCATTTCGTTTCCCCCTTTACTTTTCCTAATATTCTTTCAAAAACAAAACCGCCGCACTCAAGCCTTGTATGACTTGGGCCGGCGGTTGTATGCATGTATGCATCCACGTATACAATGGGTGTTACCCAATGCCAGCCCTGTCCTTTTGCCTGAGAGATTGGAATGGCCCGGTCAGCCATTTTTGCCCCTTCGGCGCCCAATTGAATGGGACTCTCCAGAGTCGTGTCCGTACACAGTTTCGTGTTCCAAAGAACGCCTGATAGTGTTACTCCTTCGGCAGACACTTCCGTGTCATTTTTCAGTGTACATCATCCACTTATTCAGTTATGCCCCGGCAGGATATACTCATTTGTCTGAAATAATATCCTTGCCTGCGGAATCTCCATCAGAAATTTTTAACTTTCTGATGTGTGTCGAATTATACACCTGTTTTTTCAAGATGGCAACAGGTATTTCTATATCGATTTTTTATCAAAACGGATTTTCTTTATGCGTTTTTCATCTCATTCGGATCAATCCTCATACTCTTCATACGGTTTGCCTGTCTTCAGATGATCCATATATTTCTTCGTCTCACGGACACAGATGCCCGACAGGAAAAGAAGAGCAATCAGGTTCGGAATGGCCATGAGGCCGTTCACGATATCCGCAAGAATCCAGATGGCTTCCAACTTGAGGAATGCGCCGCTGGCAATGAGAAGGATAAAAACCAAACGGTACGGGAGAACGCCCTTCGTCCCCACGAGATAAATCATGCAGCGTTCGCCATAGTAGTTCCAGCCCAAGATCGTCGTGAAAGCAAAGAGAACAAGACCGATCAACAGCATGTATCCGCCGAAAACAGGAAACGCGGAAGTAAACGCCGCATTTGTAAGCGCCGCGCCGTTTTCCATACCGCACCATACACCGGTGACCACAAGCGTCAGGCCGGTCAGTGTACAGATAATGATGGTATCAATAAAAGTGCCGGTCATAGAAATAAGACCCTGCTCAGCCGGCCATTTCGTCTTAGCGGCAGCCGCCACAATTGGAGCAGAACCGAGGCCCGATTCATTGGAGAATACCCCGCGGGCCACGCCGTTTCTCATTGCCATCATGACAGTCGCGCCAAGGAAACCGCCTGTTGCCGCCGTGGTGGTAAAAGCACTTTCAAAAATCATGGAAACCGCTGCGGGCACCTTATCGGCAAAAACGAGCAGAACGCCGATGGTTGACAGGAAATAAATAAACGCCATGGCAGGAACAATCCTGCTGGCCGCTGCCGCAATTGACTGGAGACCTCCGATAGTAATCGCCGCCACAAAAATGGTGAGAATCGCCCCCGTCCAGACAGGATCAAGACCGATGGTCATCTTCGTAATATCCACAATGGAATTGACCTGGGCAAACGTCCCGATACCGAAGTACGCGACGAGAACGCCGAAAAACGCAAAGAGCGTCCCCAGCCATTTGTATTTCTCCCCCATGCCGTTTTTAATATAGTACATTGGGCCACCGGCAATCTCACCTTTTTCATCAGTCTCACGATATTTGACGGCAAGAAGACCTTCCGCATACTTTGTCGCCATACCAAAGAATGCCGCCATCCACATCCAGAAAAGCGCCCCCGGTCCGCCTGCATGGATCGCTGTCGCAACACCTACGATATTTCCCGTACCGACCGTTGCGGAAAGCGCCGTACAAAGAGCCTTAAAACTGTCGATATCTCCGCTGCCTGTATTTTGCGCCCTGAAAATCAGACTCAGCGCCTTCGGTAATTTGAATATCTGCAAAAGATGCAGCCGGATTGTAAGCAAGATCCCGGTTCCTACAAGAAGCACCAGCAGCGGCGGCCCCCATATAAAATTATCAATTTCATTCAATACCGCTAAAAAATCCATTTAGAAAACGCCCTCCTTGGGAAAATAAAAAAGCCGGCTTTCCAGGTAAAACTGTACTCCGGAAGCCGGCATATCGCCAAATAACGCTAAAAATCATGCGTCTTTTGCTCTGTCCTTTTGCCTGAGAGATTTGGATCTCAATCCTTACACCTTCGGCGGCCAAAATGGCACTCTCCAGAGTATGTCCGCATACGGTACCGCCCCTGAGGGCACCTGAGAGTGTTACTCCTTCGGTAAGCCAAACGGCTTTCTCCCGCATACATCATCCACCTGTATAAATTTGTTGATATGAATTATACGGTGTCAAGTGAAAATACGCAAGTTAAATTAAAAATATTAATTATTTTCTAACAAATTTCGACAGCAGATCCTTCACATTCGTTCAGGATGACGACTGACGCTTTCCTCATTATGACGCCTTACCGTCCCCGGTCATTCTGAGCGGGGGGCAAGAATGCTTTGTGGGAAAGACGGGAAACGGCAATATGACACGGAGTGAAGAATCTATTACTCGGATGACACCTTACCGTCTCCCTCATCACGGGTATAGATCCTTCACATTCGTTCAGGATAACGACTGACGCTTTCCTCATTATAGTGCCTTGCTGTCCCCGGTCATTCTGAATGGACGCAAGAATGCCATATGAGAAGGCAGGGAAGCGGAATAGTAGCACGGAGTGAAGAATCTATTACCCGGATGACACCTTACCGTCTTCCTCACCACGGTAATAGATCCTTCACATTCGTTCAGGATGACGTTTTACCGTGAGTACCGCTTTTATCAGACAAAAGGCTGTTGGAAATTCGGCACATGGAAAAAGAATCTTCATTCTAATCCTTCATGTATAATAGCCTCTAGCCGATAGCTCTTAGCTGCTAGTTCTTAGCTTCTAGCTCCTAGCTTCTAGCTGCTAGTCGCTAACCGCTAACCGCTAATAGCTAATGGCTAACAACTGACGGCTTGATATCCCCATCCATAAAAAAGAAAGTCCATCGGTTTGATATATCCGACAGACTTTCTGATTTCGACAGCAAAACAGGCTTACTATTTCCTGTTTTCAGTCATACTGCCATACCCCCCTTAATTTGGGAAGAAAGGCCATATCACGGGGATTACCGCAATGGATACCACAAGGCAGATGACAACAAGACCGGTACCGCACTTGACGAAGTCCATGAAGGAGTACTTGCCCGGGCCGAGAACGAGAGTATTCGGCGGAGTACCTACAGGACTTGCGAAAGCACAGGAGGATGCGATAAGAATCGCCATGAGAACAGCCCGCGGGGACGCGCCGACCTGGGCTGCCAAAGCGATGCCCACAGGGCAGAGGAGCGCTTTGGAAGCGGTATTGCTCATGAACTGCGTCAGGACAACGGCCAGGATGAAGAGCACCGCGGTGATGACATAGGGAGACGGATTTCCGCCGAGAGCCGCCACTGTATATTCCGCGATGAGTTTCCCCGCACCGGAGGTATTCATAGCGCTCGCCAGCGGAATCATGCCGGCGAAGAGGAAAATGGTGACCCAATCAATGGAATCATACGCCTGGCGTTCGGAAAGGCAGCCGGTGATGACACAGAGAAGAGCACCGATAACCGCCGCAATTTCCAGCGGTACGAAGCCTGTCGCCATGGTGATAATTACACCGAGCATGATTATGCCGCAGATGATTTTCTTTGTTTTGGATGTTTCATTGGCTTCAATTTCCTGTTCCACTTCATCCACATTAAAATCATCGGCGTCTGTCTTAGGCAGCAGGTGGCGGCCGATGAATACCATGTAAAGAATACCTGCCACGGTAATCGGCACACCGACCCAGGCATATTCAAAGAAGCCGAACTGGAGGTCCCCCATGCCCGCCGCTTTCAGGGCGACGTTCGCAATGATGTTTGGAGGGGTACCGATGAGGGTGCAGGTACCGCCGAGACCTGCCGCAAAGGCAAGGGGCATCATTTCACGGGAAACGGGAATGTGCGCTTCTTTACAGATACCGATAACCACCGGAATAAGACACGCCGTGGTGCCTGTATTGGACAGAAAGGCAGACATGACAGCAGCAATAACCATAATGCCGACCATCAGTTTAATTTCCCCCGTACCAAAAAGCTTGACGATCTGCCCGCCGATATCCTGGGCAAGACCGGTGTAAAACATGGCGGCGCCTACGATAAACATACCGCCGAAGAGGACGACCGTCGAATCGGCAAGTCCCAGAAATACCTGTTCAATCGGCACAAGGCCCAGAAGCCAGCAAAAAATGGCTGCGAAAACTGACGTCACTGCCAGCGGAAGTTTTTCCGTAACAAAGAGGATCGCCACGACAGCAAGAAGGCAAAGACACTTCACTGCCGGATCCATCATCATAATCATTTCCATAAATTGAATACTCCCCCAATCCTGTAAAAGCAATGGTAAATTGTAAGCATGAAGTAAGTCATAAGAATGCAGTAATCACCAAGACGTTTTCTGAACTATTTCCTACCTCCAGGGTTACTCCTCCTCCAAAGGAGGAATGGTTCCGCCCGTCTCTTCTGCCGCATCTACCATTTCTTCGGACAAGGATTTCCTTTCTTTGATATCGGGGCGATAATATTTTTTATCCACCTTCTTCAGGAATTCACGAATCTTACGTTTTTCCTCTTCTTCCATTTCCATGCAGCAACCTCCTTTCTGTCCGGGACTTTAGGAAATACGGAACCTCCATTTTCACAGGGTTCCATCAGTTCGTCAGAAGAAACTTTCCGGCAGGGGCTGCCATGCACTTTAACCGCTTCTTTTTTCCAAAGCAGGCCGATTCATTCCGGATCACTGCGGAGCGATTTCCTCCCGGTGTTTCTTTGGCTGATAAAAGATTAACATTTATTCTAAAATATTAAAAATATCTTATAAGAATATTTAGATATGCCTCATAAAGAAGTTATTCCAGTTTTTCCTTTTTAATATGAAAGAGAAGAAATAAAAAACAGGCTCTTAAAAAGCCTATATTCTTTTCCTGCCGGGAATAGACCGTCATTCCACTCTACTAATTATTCTTTAATATTTTTTATTTCCACATCAGAATAAAAATTATTTTCTCTTTACCGTTAGTCATTAGCAGTTAGCAGTTAGCAGCTAGCAGCTAGCAGCTAGCTGCTAGAAGCTATTATACATAAAACATTCCTCATCACTGATGCAGTGGCCGGAGGATACTGGCTCGCCGCAATGACTATAATCGTAAAAAACTTCCGACACGTTCTGTTTTCCTCACCACGACAGCGGATCCTTCGCTCACACTCTGGATGACGCCTTACCGTCCCCAGTCATTCAGAGCTTTGGGGAAATGCTTTGTGAGAATGACAGGAAGCAGCAATATGACACAAAGCGAAGAATCTATTACTCGGGTGACATCTTGCCGTTTTCCTCACTACGGCGGCAGATCCTTCTTTGGCACCCTGAATGACGATCAGCGTCTCCTGTCATTATGACGACTTCTTTCGCCGACTCAGTAATGCGGGCAAGACCGTTAGAATGATTTGTGCCGGTGCCCGCCTATTTCCTAAATAAACAAACAAAAAATGACCTGCACAGGCAAGCCATTTCGCTAAAGGGACAATCATAAAATCGAATCTGGGAAGGTGAGAGCCAATCCGATATTATTTTGTCACAAGAGATAATCTGATTCTTTCTGCATGACGGGCAAGCTCCTCTTTGCTAACAGGCGCGCCCTGGATATAATCGGTGAAATCTTTCCCTTTCTCACCTAAATTCGGGAATAACTTTGCAGCGTCAAGACGATGGCGCAAAATTCTGCCAAAAGCCTTTTTCTTCTGAACTGTCATAATAATTCTCCTCTCTGTTTTGGAAACAGCAAACTCAGTACATTATGCAAATCTACTTGGCCGGCAGCCTTTCTTGTGTCTATACAGTACACCAGTTGGAAAGAAAATAAAAATATCGGATTGGAATTTAAAATATTTCTTATTAGAAATATTTCTGTTTTTGCATATTTTTTATTGACTTGCAACTAATAATATACTAATCTATATAAGGATACAGCAAACTCCGACAAATGCAAATTCGACCGGCATCGAGACGGAAAAGAAGGTACACTTTTTCCATTGCATTGAAAAGGAGTCTACTCATGGAAATAGACAATTACAGAAACTTTCTGGCCATCGTGGAAGCAGGCAGCATGACGTCCGCCTCTGAATTTGTCCATATCGCCCAGCCGGCGCTTTCCAAACAGCTGAAATCGCTGGAAGGATATTTCGGTACAAAATTGATTATCACCACAAGAGGAAGCAAGCATCTGATCTTAACGGATGCAGGAAAAATCCTCTACCACAAGGCGAAGTATATTTGTTCACTGGAAGATATGGCACGGATCGAGATTGATGACATCAGCGACGGAAACCGCGGCACGCTGCGTATCAGTGCCGCCAACTCCCGTTCGTCCATTTTTATTAAAACCTGTCTGGAACCGTTCCATGACTTGTTTCCGAATGTGGTGTATGAAATCTACGAAGGCAGTGTAAATGAACAGTCACAGCAGCTTCTTTCCGGTATCACGGAACTGGGCATTTTAAGTGTTCCTTTGATACACCAAAACGATTTTGAAGTCTTATTCCAGAGAGAAGAAGATATCTGCGCCATTTTCTCAAAAAACTCCAAATTCCTCACCGCCATCGGGGACAAGGAAACGATTTCTCTTAAAGATCTGGTCGTCTTGCCGCTCTGTGCATCTGCCGGCTGCAACCTGATCATGAATAAAGTTTTTAAGGCACACAATTTAAAGCCGAACATTCTCAGCATCTGCACGACAAGGACCGCGGCGCTCCAATGGGCAAAAGATGATTACGGCGTAAGCCTCGTCCCCATCGAACCGGGGGAAGATATCGGCTGCCATTTCACCTGCCGCCGTATCGAAGAAGCCGATACGGAGCTGTATAAAACGGTTGTCAAGGTCAAAGGCCGCCCGCTCTCCGTCATCGCGCGGAAGTTCCTCAAGTTCTATTCTGAAGCGCGCCATTCCCAAAGAGTGGGAAAGCTCAGCACGATGCTGTAAAGAAATACAAGGATTACGGGACATCATGCCCACCTTTTAATCGTAAACAAGAAGTACGAAATCAAGTATACTGCCGCGGTATCAATTACAGGAAAAGCCATGAGGATTTTTCGTTTTCTTTCCTCACGGCTTTTTGATTTACAGGTTCCAATACTTGGGCATATATTTCTCTTTGAACAGATTGATGGCAAAATTATCGGTAAGCCCGCTGATGTAATCTCTGGCAGCCAAGGAAATATTTCCCTGCGCCAGTTTTTTCTGCTTCTCCGGCAGCTCATCAGGATGGCTCATGTACCATTCATAAAGCATGACGACTACGCCATGTCCCCGTTTCCGATCGGGGATGAGCGGCTGTGACATGTAGACGCGGTCAAACATGAAGGACCGGAATTCAAGAAGGACTTCATCCCCTTCTTTGTCCATGTGTATGGTATCTTCATCCATGGAATTTTCCACCAGATTCTGTACCATGGCTGTAATCATGGAGGAGTGGGTCGTTCCCAGCACGCGGCGGACACGGTCGGGCAGTTCCTTTGCCGAGATGAGTCCCATATTTTCCGCGTCATCATAGTCATGGCAGAGATAGGCAATACGGTCGGCGTACTTGATGAGTCCGCCCTCCAGCGTGTGCGCCTTGAGATTCCCTGAATGATTGAGCATGCCGTCTTTCACTTCCTCGGTCAGATTGAGTCCTCTGCCGTCATTTTCAAGGCATTCCACAATGCGCACGCTTTGTTCGTTATGCTCGAAGTGGCCGCATACGTCGCGGAGCGCCTGCTCTCCCACATGTCCGAAAGGGGTGTGTCCCAGGTCATGGCCCATGGCGATGGCTTCTACAAGGTCTTCATTCAGCCGCAGGGCGCGGGCCATCGTACGGCCGATCTGCGCCACTTCAAGGGTATGCGTCATGCGTGTCCGGTAGTGGTCTCCTTCAGGCGCGATATATACCTGTGTCTTATGTTTCAGCCGGCGGAAAGAATTGCTGTGGAGGATGCGGTCTCTGTCTCGCTGAAATTTTGTGCGCATGGGATCTTCCGTTTCCTCTCTGCTTCTTTTTGCGTCCGCGGAAAAAGCCGCTTTCGGGCTCAGAAGTTTCTTTTCCTGCTCTTCTGTACGTTCACGGATCAGCATGGTCGCTCCTTTCACAATTCAGCACTTCTCTGTTTTTTTATTGTATCACATTGTTTGAGAAAGACTTTCAAGAAATACGCGGACCGCTTTTCGGTACGCATCGCCGTTCACCGCTATTTCCATGGTGTGCCCTGCACCCTCAAAAATGAAGAGTTCCTTTTTGCTGCTTCCTGAAGCCTGCAGCAGTTCCTCCGCTGTCTTCGGCGGGACAAGGGTATCCGCACCGCCGTGAAGAAAAAGGACAGGCGCTGTCATACGTCTGACCGCCTCCAGCGGATCTATATCCGACAAAGTCTTTCCGCTCCTCAGCCACAGGACGCTTTGAAAAAAAGGCTCCACAAGATCCATGCCCCATAAAAACCGGGGGTCGCCCGTATAGGCGGAGAGCTTGTCTTTCCCCAGTTCCATCATACCCCCATAAGCGCTGTCAGCCACATAGAAAGAAATATTTTCCCCTCTTTCCGTTCCGCTGTAAATGAGGGCCATCGCCGCGCCGAGGGAAATCCCATGCATCCCGATTTTCACGCCGCTGTCCTTTCCTCTCAGCCACTCTGTCCAGGCGTCAAGATCGTCCGTTTCACGAAGACCCCAGGTGGTATGGCTGCCGCCGCTTTCTCCGTGGCCCCGCTGGTCGATGAGGAGGATATTATACCCCATATCCCGATACATATCCACATAAGGGATGCACATGGAGCGATTCTGGTAAAGCCCGTGAAGAAGGATAACCGTACGTTCAGAGGAACGGCTGTTTTCGATGTAGGTCCCGCGAAGTTTCGTCCCGTCAGCGGAACGGATTTCCACGGGCTGCCACCCGTCCTTCTGCTCCCTGCGGTGAATGCGCGAAAGATCTGCTGTCTGTTTCGTCACGCCGAGGATTTTTTCCCACGGCGCGGTGAGCATCGTTTCATAAGCGGTATTTCCCGCATAGAATCCTGCTCCGACAAAGGCAAGCAGAAGAAAAAGAATCAGTATTTTTACTATTTTAAAGAAAAAACGCAATCAAATCTCCTTATTTCCGTTTATTTCATCTTTGAAATTGATATATACGACAACGCCTGCCGCAAGGAAGGCAACAGCGGTAGACCAGAAAACGGCCGCATAGCCGCATATCATGGCAAGGGCTCCGCTGCATACAGGGCCCGCCACGTTGCCCATGAGAACGACGCTGGATACGACACCGAAAACGATAGACCGTTTTTCATTGGGCACCGCCTGCGCGATGAGCGTATTGGCCACAGGCATGATGAATCCCATGCCGATTCCCGTGACGGCACGGAAGAAACCAAGCCCCCACACGTTTGTCATCATATACTGCATGATAAAAGTCAGTCCCACAAAAACGGTCGCCGCTGTCAAAAGCCGCGGCAGAGAAACGCGGGCCGTCACCGCTCCTGTGGAAAGAGAACAGAGCGCGCTCGCACCGCCGGCAAGAAATATAATGATGCCTACGATCGTGGCGATAATCTCCGACCCGCCGCCGAGCATGTCCTTGATGTAAAGAGGGAGTATGGGACCGATACCGGTGATGCCGAAATTACAGAGGAACTGGATCCCCACCATAAGACGCACGCGGGGAATGGCAGCAAAATATTTCAATTCCTGCCAGGTGGAAGATTTTTCTCCCGACGCCCCCTTGCGATGGATTTCCGGCATGAACAGGCGGAGGCAGATCAGACAGATCAGGGACAGGACGCCAAAGAAGACAAAGGGCATGCGGTACCCCAGTGTGTCTGCCACAAGACCTCCCACGAGAGGGCCGAACATAATGCCTGACACCATGGCCGCCTGAAAGTAACCGAGCGTGCGGGACGTTTCTTCTTCCGGAGATACGGAAGCAATGACCGACAGCCCGATGGGAACGAAACCGCCCACCAGCCCCTGCAGCAGGCGGAAGATAAACACCTGCCACGGCGAAGTGGATACGACGCAGAGAAACGCTGTCAGTGTCACCGCCGCAAGAACGATGGACATGACAAGCTTCGGGCCGCGGCGGTCTGCCTGGATAGACCAGAAAGGCGCGGAAAGAGCAATCATAAACGGCGTGACCCCTGAAATGAGCCCCGCCCAGAAAGCCGCCTCGCCCGCATCAGTGACACCGATCTCACCAAGAAAAAGAGGAAGAAACGCCATGACGCCGATCATCGCGATTCCCGCACCCACCTGGATGGCACACATCAGGTACACGATACGCTTCCAGCCTGTATTTTTTTCCATAGCTCCTCCTTCCCTTTTATCATTTTAATATTCTCTTACAATATACAGTTATATCCAATGCATTCCCGAATGTCAAATGGCTGCCGCACCGCTTTCCCCGCTCCTCCTCCTCGCCTGATTCTCACCGATTTGTTATACTGTTTATGTCAATTACAAATCATTTATAAAAGGAGGCTTGTGATGGCTTTTACAGAAATCACCCCGGAAGAAATAAACATCAATCCCTTTACCTCATGGAGCAGGTACGTCCTTGTGACCGCAGGAAATATAGAGAAATGCAATACACTTCTCGTTACCTGGGGCGGCTTCGGCGTCATGTGGAGAAAGAAAACCGCCACCATCTACATCCGACAGAGCCGTTTCACCAAAACGATTCTCGACAGCCAGGACTATTTCACCCTGTCATTCCTCCCGGAGAAACATAAACCGCAGATGAGTTACATGGGAAGCCACTCCGGCCGGGATGAAAACAAGTATGAAGGCTCCGGACTCCACCCTCTTGCCATCGGCGACGCGGCAGGCATTGAAGAAGCGGATCTCATCTTCGTATGCAAAAAAATTTATACCGCCGAGATGACGCCGGATCATTACACCGACAAGAGCGCGTATGACGAGTGGAACACAGGGCGCCGCGCCGGCAATAACCACAGCGCCTACATCGGGGAAATCATCAAGATTCTTCAGAAGAAATAAAAACTACAGCCAAAACATCATTTCCGGCTTCCGCCGGAGAAATAAAAAAGACGCCGCCGCGTCTTTTTTATTTTCCTGCCTTATTTCACATCATAGAGACCCGTGGTTCCCTCTTTCAGATTGATCATGATATTTTTCGTCTGGCTGTAATGTTCCAGCATGACCTTGTGAGTTTCGCGGCCGATGCCGGACTCCTTGTAACCGCCGAAGGGAGCGCCCGCGGGAATCGCATTGTACGTATTGACCCAGACACGGCCCGTCTGTACACCGCGGCTGACCTTCATGGCCGTATTCAGGCTTCCTGTGAAAACGCCGCCGCCCAAACCGTAGACGCTGTCGTTCGCCAGCTCAATCACTTCATCAACCGTCTTGAACTTCTGCACCACAACGACCGGCCCGAAGATTTCTTCCTGGCATACGCGTGCCGCATTTGTCTTCGAAATGAGAATGGTCGGTTTCATGAAGAAGCCCTTGTCGCATCCGTTTTCCGTGTAGCGTTCGCCGCCGGTCACCAGCTCGCCGCCTTCTTCCAGACCGATCTTAATATATTTCAGCACCTTTTCCTGCTGGCTCTTGTAAATCTGAGCACCCAGCTGGGTGGACGGATCTGTCGGATCGCCCACTTTGACGCCTTCAAAAGTCGCTTTCAGCTTGGCGATAAACTTGTCAAAGATGCCTTCCTGCACAAACACGCGGGAACCGGCGCAGCAGACCTGTCCCTGATTGAAGAGGATGCCTGTCGCCACACCTTCCACCGCCTGTTCCAGATCACAGTCGTCAAAAATCATGTTGGCCGATTTGCCGCCGAGTTCCAAAGTGACAGGAATCAGTTTGTCTACAGCTGCCTGGTATACATTGCGGCCGATTTCAGTAGACCCTGTGAATGCCAGCTTGTCGAAATCGGGATGATCAAGAATCCACTGCCCGGATTTGGATCCGGCACCGGTAATCACATTCAGCACGCCTGCCGGCAGTACATCGGCAATCAGCCTGACCAGTTCCATGAGAGACAGGGACGTATGGGAAGACGGCTTGATAACGATCGTATCGCCTGCAGCCAGCGCCGGAGCGAGCTTCCAGCAAGCCATAAGGAATGGGAAATTCCAGGGAATAATCTGTCCGACCACACCGATCGGTTCATGAATCACAAGAGACATCGTATTGTCGTCAAGCATCGTCGCCGTGCCTTCCTGCGCACGGATGCATCCTGCGAAATAACGGAAATGGTCAGCCCCCATAGGAATATCCACCGCGCTGGTTTCACGAATCGGCTTACCGTTGTCCAGCGTTTCGACAAGAGCCAGATGCTCAGCATTCTGATCAATAATATCCGCAATCTTCAGGAGATAATTCTGTCTTTCAATGGGAGAAGTCTTGCGCCAGGATTTCAAGGCGCGCCGGGCGGCTTTCACCGCCAGATCCACATCTTCCCGGGTCGCTTCCGCAAAAGACGCAAGCACTTCTCCGTTGGCGGGATTGTGGGCTTCAAAAGTTTTGCCGTCAGAGGCAGGCACAAATTTGCCGTCAATGAAAAGATCATACTGTTTCTGAATGTTTGCCATAAATAAACCACCTTTCAAAAAAACTATGAAACAAGAGATTGTCTTCCCGGAGTTTTTACGATTGGCCGGAGGTCCGAGAGTTCATTCAAAGTCATCCTAACCAAAGACATCACCTGACATAGATTCACACAGTATTCTTCGGCTCATCCGATTTTGTGTCTTTATTATAACAGGGTATATCGAAATATTCAAGTCATTCGATATGCTTTGCGAAAAATTTTATTTTCAAGAGAAATATGCGACACGGCAGGTAACAAAAAGCAGTAAACCCTTTTTTGATTTACTGTTTCATGCGCAACCGTATGATAAAATTTTATTTCATTATTTCAGTTGAACAAACAGAACTGTCCTATTCACTTTCCATTTCCTTTACTATCTTATATCCATCATCTTTTACTAATACCGCTTCGCTGTTGTTTATCGGTATTAAATCTATCTTATCTTTATAAAAATCCAAGGTTTCCTGTGCAGTTTCCTCAAAAGGATATTCTCCCATATGCGGCAGAATATAGTATTTAAATACATTTAATCCGAAGTAATCTTTTAATTCTGTCGCGACATTTTTATCATCCATGATCTGGCTATATGCGATATCCTTCGACATAATCATCGCTCCCGCCGATTCACCCATATAGAACATGCCTTCTTTAATCCTGCTTGATAAAAACTCTGTAAGATTCTTTCTTTTTAATTCCTGCAGTAAATAAAAGGTATTGCCTCCCGATATACATATACATTCCGCTTTTAAAAATTTATCCTTCAGGACCTCTTCTTCATATTTTGCGATATCGACAATCTCTATTTCATAGCCTAATTCTTTCAGCATACCGACACCTTCATCGATAAACCCAGTATATTCCTCAACATTTCCGGCAGTAGGTATGAACGTTATCTTCTTATCAGTCATTTTTGAAAGATATTTCTCAACAATCGCCTTGGTTCCGGCTAAATACGACATAAGTAAAATTTCCATCAGTGTACCTCCTATAAATTCCATCACTGCGACCGTTTAATCCATGCATCAAGAAATGCCATCTGCTCCTTTGTATGAAACCAGTGCTCGCCGCCTTTCATCACCGTCAACCCCGCGCCGGTCAACCTCACAAATGCGGATATCGTTTCGCAGGACGTCATATGGTCGCTCTCCCCATACAACACTTCGGTAGGAATATTCCAGGCAAGAGGATTCTTTCTGACATAGCACAGGTACTCCCACGATATTTTTCCCCCACAGGATGTATAGATCTCTTTTCTCTTTTCTAATTCACCCTCTGTTATGCCCGCCTGTGCCATCATCTGTATGATCAGTTCTTCCATGTCAACAATCGGGGAAATCAGAAATGCTTTTTCGATCCGCTGTCCGGCTAACGAATGCAGCGCGAAGTACGCCCCTATGCTGTTTGCAATCAGAGTCACCGACTCATATTCCTTACACAGAGAACGGATAGCGGACGGAAATTCTTTCTTTGCCTCCCAAGGTGTCTGCGCTTTGTAATCGAAGCCTTTTACGTCATATTGGGGAAACAGAGGTTTATAATGCTCCGCTTCATTTACATTGCCATCTTTTCCATGTATATAAACCGCTATTTTGTCCATAATTTCCCTTCGGCATGTGCTGATCTCTCTGTATTTTTCTTAAACCTTTTCTGCAATCTTTCCTGCGCTTCTTTTCACAGAAACAGCTCTATAACCCAAAAATCCGCTCCGTATTTATTTTCGCGTGACGAATTACTTCCTCTTCGCTGACCCCCATGTAATGGGCAAGAGCCCGGGCGACATACACGATATTCTGGGGCACATTCGTCCGCTTAAGGCCGGGAATCCCCCGCGGGGTAAGGTAGGGCGCATCCGTTTCCAAAAGAATGCGGTCCGGGGGAATGATCTTCACCGCTTCCCGCAATGCCTCCGCCCTGCGCTCATCACAAATCCATCCGGTGATTCCGATGGAAAATCCCATATCCAAAAGCGTCTCCGCCATCTTTTTATTTCCCGTATAGCAATGCACCACCGAACGCCTGCATATGTCTTCATGCCCGTCAAAGCAGGAAATGAAATCCTCCTCCGCGTCCCGTTCATGGAGAAACAGCGGTTTCCTGAGTTTTTCGCCGAGGGCAATCAGTTTCCTGAAATAATAAAGCTGATTTTCCTTCGTCGAATACATCCGGTCATAATCCAGTCCGCATTCCCCCACCGCCACGATCTTCGGATTGGAAAGAATAATTTCCTCAATCCGTTCCAGATCCTTGTCCGCAGCACCATCAGCAGCATGGGGATGGATACCCGCCGTGCCATAAACATCATGGGTTTTCACGAACTCATTCACAAGCTCATTCTCCCGCGCTTCCGAGCCCGTAAGAATGCAGCAGATTCCCGCCGCTTCCGCGTCCGCAATAATCCGCTCCGGATCAGGAAAAGAACGGGTAAATAAATTCAGTCCGATATCATAATATGTCCTCATAACTCCTCGCTTTCATTTTCCCATCGTATCAGACTTCCCCCGCCGCGGCAACTCCTGCCGTATTGTCTTTTGCCATAACATAGAAAAAATATATCGGAAGCAGTAAAATCCTTTCGCAAAATGAACAGTCTTCTCTTTAGCAGAAGCAGGTTTTGTTATAATTTCCGGGCAATAAAAAAGGCAGCGCCATCGAAAACGGTTCTGCCCTTTTTTACTATCCGATCCCGAGGACTGCACAGAATGGTTTACATGCCCTCAAAACAATTCTGCCCGCTGTTGAAACTTAAGACCCATTTTTATACTGCCTTCCGTCAGATAAAACGACACTCCCCCTGATGATTCGCTTCATGATTTCCCGCAGTATAACAATCAGAAGTTTTTATATCTTTCCAGCGCAATTTCTTTAAACTTTTCTCCCGCATAGATATACTCTTTTCTGCCGCCTGTTTTCACCCCAAACAGCCAACCGAAGTTCACCTTGCGGTTAATTTCCAGCGTATGCAAAATTCCGCCTTGAATAAAATCGTAAAAACGGTATCCGTCATAAGCAAATTCTCTTTGTGTGGCATTCAGTACGGCAATTATACTTTTATCCGTAAGTTTTTCAAAGACAATAATACAGAGCAAAGAATCTATTCCTCTGGATGACACCTTACCGTCCCCCGTCATTTAGGTCGGATGCAAAAATGCTTTGTGGGAAAAACAGAAAAAGGGGCGACAACACAAATCGAAGAATGACTCTTTAGGGAAAAGTGTCAAATGTTACCTGCCAACGTTCCTTGATAAGCCATAAATTTAGATGGCATAAAACTTTTCTTTCATTCTCCGGTTAATAAAAAATCCCCGCGTTCATATCGCAGGAATTTTTTTCTTCTCTATTTTCTTTGCAGGTAAATCTCTTTTATCCGGTACATGTACCCGCCGTTTTCATAAACGATCTTTTCCGCTTCCACCCAGCTTTCTTCATCAGTGAAATGGAACATGTGGAGGGCGCCCGCCATTTCCATGTACTGCCAGTAGGGCTTTCCTTCTTCCGTTTCCAGCAGAAGAAATATATACGGCGTGAGACTGTTCACCACTGTGGCGTAACAGTCGTGCTTTTCCGAAAGTTTTTTCAGTTTTTCTAATTCTTTATCCGCCGCTTTCCAGTCTGCCGTGCCTTCGGCAAGAGACCCGTTCGCCTGTGAAATAAAATCTTTGGCTACGGTAATCATGCTGTAATAGCGTATGGGGTACCGCTCTGTCGTCTTTTCCATGTTCATCTTTTATTCCTTTTTAAATTTTCCAAATTGGCAAGAGCCAGCTGTTTGATATTTTCCGCCATGGTTTCTATCGGTATATGGACAGGCATTTCCCTGCGCAGGGAATGGTGCCGTCCGAGGAGGCACACGGCAAAAGGCGCGGCAAGGGTAATAATCCCGCTGTACAGCCGGGGATCATCGGCGGTATAGCCTGTGTATTCTGAAAATATTTTTATGATGACGGAGATTTTCGGGAGCGCTTCTTTTTGAAATATTTTTTCCAGCATGGGAGAAGGATTCATCACTTCCCGTACCCACACGCTGATCTGCCATTCATTTTTTCGGAAGGCATTTCCTGCCAGAAAGTCAATAAGTTTTTCCATTTTTTGCCGCGGTGCCAGATCCGACTCATACAGGTCGATCAGCTGCTGCAGCCCGACAAGGTACTGCTGGACGTTTTCCAATACGGCAAGATAGAGTCCGCCACGGCTTCCAAAATGGTAATTGACCGCCGCCAGATTCACACCTGCCGCCCGGCATATTTCCTTGCTTGTCACGGAAGCGAATCCTTTCTCTGCAATGAGCTGTCCCGCGCATTTGATGATTTTCTCTTCGGTTTCCCGCCCATCCATACGGCGTCCGTTTTTCTGATTTTCTTTCATTGCAATTCCTTTATCCTAATTTATGTCTGAACATCCACGCGGCAAGGGGCATCGTCACCGCCGCCACGATAAGCATGGGAATGAAGTCGGAGGCAATCATGGAAAGAGAAGCCCCCTCGATATATACGCGCCGTACGCCGTCGATAGCAAAGCGCATGGGATTGATATAGGTGAAATACTGAAGCACTGTGGGCATATTCCTTACAGGCGTCGCCATGCCTGACAGGAGCATGATGGGAAGAAGCACCACAAAGTTATACACAATAACCTGCTGCATATTTTTGGCGACAGCGGAAATGGAAAGACCGATTCCCACGCAGGAAAGAAGAAATACCGCCATGATGAGGGCAAGAGTAAAGAGGGATCCCACGAGGGCCACTTTAAACCATATGACAGCAATCGACAGTACGATGAAGGACTGGACCATACCGATAAGGAGCGGCGGCACCGCTTTTCCGATGAGTATTTCCATGGGAAGGAGCGGTGTCACCATGAGCTGGTCAAAAGTACCGTTTTCCCTTTCCCTCGCTACGGACAGCCCCGCAAGGATCATTACCTGTGTCAGGCTGACCATGGGAAGGAGCGACGCGAGAAACCCCCACCGGGAAATCAGGTTCGGATTATACCATGCCACAGGGTCTATATGGAGAAGCCGGTGACCGCCGTGAAGCCGGCTGTTATACGCCGCTGCCACCGCGGAAATATATCCGGCCGCAATACCTGATGTCATCGTATTTCTTCCGTCAGTAATCACCTGGACGGGCGCGGTTTCCCCCGCAGTTATCTTATCCGCAAAATCATGCCCGATGACAAGGACGACGCCCGCTTCCCGCCCATCGATGAATCGGGCAATCTGCGATGTGCTTCCAAGTGTCGCCACCCGTTTAAATATCCCGCTTCCGTCCAATTCGGCAAGCAATTCTTCGGAGTAGCGGCTCCTGCTTAAATCAAGGACGGCATAATCCACGCTGTCCAGATTATACGATGCCACATAACCGAAAAGCAGGGACTGGATAATGACAGGCATAATAAGGATAATGCGGCTTTTCGGATCTTTCAGGGTGGTCAGCATTTCTTTCCGCACCATGAAAAGGATGCGGTGGATGTAAAGCATAATATGTTCCATCATTCCAGCCTCTTTTTCGTTACCACGCAGGAGAGTCCCGTAAAGAACACAGCGTATCCCCCTAAGATCAGACAGTTCTCCCTGATAAGCGCCCAGTCATTTCCCGCAAGGAAGAGCGATTTCAAAAGTTCCATGTAGTATGTAGCAGGAAGGACATGTCCCACGGCATAGACCACGGCAGGCGCGCTTCGCAGATCGAAAATAAATCCTGACAGCATGACCGTAGGAAGCGTACTCACCAGCATAGACACCTGGCACGCAAAGAACTGGTTTTTGATCACCGACGAAATCGTAAGTCCCATGCCCAGCGTCACGATGAGGTAAATAACCGATCCCAGAAGGATCATTAAGAATGAACCGTGCACAGGCACGCCGTATAAGTAACGCGCCGCCGCCATGCAGAGCCAGAAACCGATTGTGGCGATACCGAAGTAAGGAATCATCTTCGATAAAAGGATTTCTATCGGTCTCACCGGCGTGATAAAAAGAGCTTCCAGCGTGCCCCTTTCCCATTCCCGCGCCATGACCATTGTAGTCAGGAACAGGCCAACAAGCGTCATGATGAGCACCACGAGCCCGGGAATAAAGAACCATGTACTTGTATTGGCGTCATTGAACCACTGCCGCGGCGTGACGGATACAAAACCGAGGCCGTCGGATACGGTCATGTACTTTGACGCATTGGCCGCCTGCCATGAAGCAAGGCCTGCCTCAAGATAAGATTCTGCCGTCCGCGCGGAAGCCGCGTCCACACCCCAGAGAATAATCTGCACATGGCTGCCGCCCCTGAAAAGATTTTCCGTGAAATTCGGCGGCACACGGATTATGGCGTCCACTTCCCGCCGGTTCATCATTTCCGTACCTTCTTTCATGGACGTGGTATAGCGGGGATCAAAATAGTCGGAGCCATCCATAAAAGAAAGCATCTCCTGCACCGTGGGTGATGCATCTTCCATGACCACCGCCACAGGCACATTTTTCACATCCAGCGACAGGCCGTACCCGATAAGAAGAATGAGCATGATGGGAATAACGATCCCGATCACCAGACTGCTCCGGTCACGGATAAGCTGGTTATATTCCTTTCTCACCAGTGAAGAAATACGGCGGAAGGCCTCCATCATAACTCCTCCTTTCTCCGGCTGTTTTCCACAATGGCAATGAACGCTTCATTCATGGTGAGATTTTTCCCGCCCCTGTTCCGTACTTCCTCGGGCGTTCCAAGAATAAGCATCTTTCCCTGATCCTGTATCATGATGCGGTCGCAGTATTCCGCCTCGTCCATAAAATGCGTCGTGATGATCACTGTCGTTCCCTTTGCGGCCAGCGCTGTTATCTGCCGCCAGAAAACCCGACGGGCAGGGGGATCAATGCCGCTTGTCGGTTCATCGAGAAATAATATTTTCGGTTCATGAAGAAGAGCCGCCGCCATGGACAGGCGCTGTTTGTACCCGCCGGGCAGATCGCCGGCCATCCTGTCTTCCGCGCCGCTGAGACCGAACTGAGAAAGGACCTCTTTCATTCTTTCTTTTATTTTCTGCCGGGGCAGTCCGTAAGCACCGCCGAAAAACTCCAGATTTTCCCGGACAGTAAGCATACCGTAGAGAGAAAATTTCTGTGCCACATATCCCACATTAGCCCGAGCCGCCGCCCGTGCTGTCCGCAGGTTTACCCCCGCCACCGACAATTCGCCGCTGCTAGCGGGAAGAAGTCCGCAGAGCATTTTAAACGTTGTCGACTTGCCTGCGCCGTTCGGCCCCAAAAGCCCGAAGATTTCTCCCTCATGAACCTGAAATGATGTATTATCCACAGCGGTGAAATCACCAAAACGGCGCACCAGATTTTTCACTTCAATGTCCACTTTACCGGAAATATGTGCCGGTTCTTTATAATCCAGTTCAAATCCTTCAAGAAGACTTTCTTTTCTTTCCGATTTCCCAAGGCGGCACATAAAACTGTCTTCCAAACGGGATGGCACGCTTTCTGTTTCCAAGCCGGGGTAACAGGAGAATGCTTTTACCTGTTCGAGCGGCACCCCTTCCTTTAAAACGAACCGTACATTCCCTTTTTCGGGAACGGCATCCTCCACAGACTCCCGATCATCCAGAAATGCCACCTGAAGCACGCGGGGCGGTATCCCTTCCGGCGTTTTCGCCATCCGGCAGCGGCCTTCCGTTTCCTTCCTCAGCTCCTCCGGCGTGCCTCTGTCAAGAACTTTCCCTTTATTCAGGATGTATACCTCGTCGCAAAGCTCCGCCTCTTCCATGTAGGCTGTGGATACAAGGACGGAAATATGCCCGCCCTTCACAAGGTCTTTCAATATTTCCCAAAGCTCCCGTCGGGAAAGAGGATCGACGCCTGCTGTCGGTTCGTCAAGAATAAGCAGCTCCGGTGTCCGCACGAGAGTACACGCAAGTCCCAGTTTCTGCTTCATGCCGCCTGACAGCTTTCCCGCAAGACGCTGTGCAAACGGTGCGAGACCGGTCATATGAAATAATTTTTCAAACCGTTCTTTCCGTTCCCCCGCTGAAATCCCATGAAGATCAGCGTAAAGATTCATATTTTCCATACACGTCAGATCCTCATAGAGCCCAAACTTCTGGGGCATGTATCCAAGACGCCTCTGCACATCTGCAGGTTTGTCCGCCACAGAAATGCCAAGTACGGAAAGAATCCCCTCAGTTGGAAACATCAGCCCGCAGACCATGCGAAGGAATGTCGTCTTCCCTGCGCCGTCTGGCCCGATAAGTGCTGTCATCTTCCCCCGCGCCGCCCGTATATCCAGACAGTCCACGGCAGTCAGCAGTGCTCCCCCGCGGGAATCCCTGAACCGTTTCGTCACACCTGCCGCTTCCACTACATATCCGTCAGCCACGATACATCCTTTCCCGGTATTTAAAAACTTTCCGTGATTTCAAAACTTCACCGTTGCCGGCATTCCCATGCGGAGGCGATTCTCTTCGTCATCCACAAAAATGCGTACTTCATAAAGGAGCGATGTCCTGAGTTCCTCCGTCTGTACAGATTTCGGCGTGAACTCCGCTGTATCGGAAATATATCCCACTTTTCCCTGAATCGCTTCATTCGGGAAACTGTCCACGCAAACGTCCGCTTCCATGCCCTCCCGTAACTCGCCGAGACGGCTTTCGGGCACATACGCGCGGATCCATTTCGGATTGGACAGACCGATAAGATATACCGGCCTGGCAGGAGACGCCATATCCCCCGTTTCCATCAAACGGGAGCGGATCACCCCGTCCTGGGGCGCCACAAGCGTTGCCTGGCTCAAATTATATACATCATTTTCAAGACCCGCCTTCAAAGCGGAAAGCTGCGCTTCCGCCGCCGCAATATCTTCATCACGGGGTCCCCTGTTTGCCAAAGACAATGCCGCCTTCGCATTTTCCAAATTGGCCGCCGCCGCTTTCCATCTTGCTTCCGCATCATCGGCGCTTTGCCTGCTTACCGCACCGTCGGCAAGAAGCGATGCCATACGCTGATAATAAGCGCGGGCATTATTTTCCGCGGCTGCCAGAGATTCCGCCTGCGCTGCCGCCTGGGTAATTTCTTCCGGACGGGAACCGTTGTGCAGCTTTGCCACCACCGCTTCCTGCTGGGCAATCACCGCCTTCTTTTGGGCAATCGCCAGCTCCAGCGGACGGGTATCCAGCCTCGCCAGCACATCGCCTACCTTCACCGCATCGCCTTCCTCTTTCAGCATTTCCTCGATCCGCCCGCTGCCGTTGAAAGCGAGAGAAATCTGACGGATATCTACATTTCCGTAAAGAATCAGTCTTCCCTGTTCCGCATTTCTGCTCTTATAAAAGAAATATCCCGCAGCAAAGGCAATTACCAAAACCGCAGCAATGATGACCGATTTCCTGTTCCGCTCCAGCCATTCCATTTTAAGTATCCTTTCTTGCTGAATGCCGCCCTTCCATGAATTCCATCTTTTCCCCATAGTATCAAATTCAAATTTGAATTACAAGTTCACGTAAAAGAAAACGGATTGACAGGAACCTCTCCTTCCTGCAGCTGGAGGAGAGAGGCATTTTGAATTCCGCTGCGGCGGTCTGCCGCCGGTGCAAAATAATCTTCCACGGTTATAATTTTAAAATCATCTGTATCAATTGTAAGGAAAAATGGTCCTTTGTTATTTTGTTTTCCTGTAAATACTGCTCCCATAAAAAATTTTAAAAAAATAATTGAAAGTAGTTTTCAAAATCATTTATTTGTGATATACTACTTACAGCAGAAGCGGATTCATGAACGGTTCTGCTGTTTGGAAATTTTCGCACTCCCAAGCGAAAATCACTCCTTTCCAACTTCCTTTATTTTTTTATACTCCTGAAAAGGGACGGTGCGAGCCGTCCTTTTTTACTGTATAAGGGAATCGGCTTGCAGAAATACCGCTCTCCCGTTTTTTCTGAAAAGGCAAACAAGGCTTACAGGACATTTCATGTCAATACATTACGATAACGGATTCCGCCCTCTATACTGTTTTGCATCAGCTTTCCATTCCCACAATCCTAACCACAGAAATAAACATTTAATGCAAACCTGGTCCAAGACAGACACGTGAAAAGCCCGCGATGAGCTTATTTTCTCCCGCGGGCTTTTCATTTTTGATTTTATTTTTCGATGCTTACGAATTTGTAATCTTTGTCTTCGACAGCCTTCCGTACATCTGCATCGGCGACCTCTTTGGAAAGAGTGAGCACGGCGGTACCCGTTTCATGGGACACTTCCGCGCGATCCACGCCGTCAATGGCCTCCAGCGATTTCTTTACTGCCGCCTCGCAGTGGCCGCACATCATGCCTTCAATTTTTACTGTTTCTTTCATTTTCATTTCCTCCTTTGGAAATACCATTCCTTTGTAAATGTAATCCGCTTCGGAAATTGCTTTCTTCACGGTTTCTTCATTAGGATCGGCCGAGCAGGTCATATTTACTTTTCCTGTGGTATGATCCGCTTTTGCTTCCACAACACCTTTTATTTTCTTCAACGCATTTTCCACGTGGTGCTCGCATATTTCACAGGTCATGCCTTCTACGGAAATAATAGCCGCCCTTTCCTTTCCTGCCGCCTCTTTCTTCTCTATAGCAGTGCCGGTTTCTGCACCAGGCACTTCCGCCGGCAGAAGCGCTTTCTTCTTCAGAGGCTTGTCCTTCCCGCTGTCATGGACTTTAAACAGATTCAGCCGAAGGGCATTCAGACAGACGGTGACACTGGAAAGAGCCATCGCCGCCGCGCTCCACATGGGATTTATGGAAATCATGGGATATACGCCGGCCGCCACGGGAATGAGCAGAATATTATAAGCAAAGGCCCAGAATAAATTTTCACGGATATTTTTCAGCGTCTTCCTGCTTAATCGGATGGCAGCGGAAACATCGGTGAGCCTGGAATTCATAAGAACGATATCGGCGGAGTCGACAGCCACATCCGTCCCTGCGCCGATGGCGATTCCGATATCCGCTCCGGTAAGCGCAGGCGCATCATTGATCCCGTCCCCTACCATAGCCGTCCTGCCCCGTTTCTGCAGGTTTTTGATAACAGCCGCTTTCCCGTCAGGAAGGACGCCTGCAATGACACGGTCAACGCCTGCTTCTTTCCCGATGGCGTCTGCCGTCCGCTGATTATCTCCTGTCAGCATGATGACTTCAATCCCCATATGCTGCAGTTCTTTAACAGCTTGGGCGGAGTCTTTCTTAATCACATCGGCGGCGGCTATAATCCCCAAGAAGATCCCGTTTCGTTCAAAGAAAATCGGCGTTTTTCCTTCTCCCCCCAATGCCCGGGAGAGTTCTGTCATATCCTGCGGTATATCCGCCAGCGTGGAAATATAGGTTTCCGACCCGCCGTGAATCGTGTCCCCGTCCATAATAGCGGCAAGGCCGTTTCCCGCAAGAACCCGGAATCCGGAAGTTTCTTTCGGACTCATGCCTCTTTCTTCCGCCTTTTCCACAACGGCCCGGGCAAGGGGATGCTCGGATTTCCATTCCAGCGAATACGCCAGAAGGAGAAGTTCATCGTCCGTCATATGTCCCGCAGGATAAATGCCGGTAACTTTCGGCTTCCCTTCTGTAACGGTACCGGTCTTGTCAAGCGCGACAATCTGTATTTTTCCCGCATTTTCAAGAGATTCGCTTGTTTTGAAAAGAATGCCGTTTTTCGCGCCTACGCCGCTGCCGACCATAATGGCAACGGGCGTTGCCAGTCCCAGCGCGCAGGGACAGGAAATGACGAGGACGCAGATGGCGTATTCCAATGCTTTCGCCACGGGCGCGCCGAGGAGTATCCACACGATCATGACGAGAACGGCTACACCGATAACGGCAGGTACAAAGACGGCGGACACGGCATCAGCGATTCTTGCAATCGGCGCTTTTGTAGCGGCCGCATCGCTGACCATGCGGATGATCTGTGAGAAGGTCGTGTCTTCGCCCACACGGGTGGCACGGGCACGGATGAATCCGGAACGGTTTATGGTGGCGGCTTTCACGGGGTCGCCTTCCGCTTTGTCCACCGGAACGGATTCTCCCGTAAGAGCGGATTCATCCGCCGCTGTCGTGCCTTCTATAATCACGCCGTCTACGGGAATGGTTTCTCCCGGTCTTACGACAAAGATATCTCCCGGCTGCACCTCATCAATGGCAATGGATACTTCCTGTCTGTCTTTTTCGATGAACGCCGTTTTTGGCGCCATCCTCATCAGACTTTTCAAGGCATCAGTGGTCCGGCCTTTGGATAGAGATTCCAGTGTTTTCCCTACGGTGATGAGAGCAGGAATCATGGCGGCGGACTCAAAATAAAGCCGATCGTGATAAATTTCCATGAGATCCGTGTTCGATGTGCCTTGCGTAAGGAGGTAGGTCATCTCATAAAGGACATAGAGCGACCAGAGGAAGGAAACTCCCGAGCCGAGCGCCACGAGGGTATCCATATTCGGCGCGCCATGGGCGAGGGATTTCCCGCCGGAAAGGAAGAAATCTTTATTGACATACATCACGATGAGGGCAAGGAACATTTCTGTCAGCGCAAGTCCCAGATGATTATGGTCAAAAAATGCGGGAACAGGCCAGCCGAGCATATTGTGCCCCATGGTGATATACATGAGGAGCGCAAGAAATACGGCAGACCATATGAGGCGCCTTTTGAGCTTCGGTGTTTCATGGTCGGCCAGGGCTTCCGCTTCCTGTGCCAGTTTTTCTGAAGCGGAGCTCTTTTTCTTTTCTTCACCTTTGAGCCGCGCTCCGTACCCCGCGTTTTCAACGGCGCGGATGATTTCTTCGTTTGATGCGGTGCCGTCGACCGCCATGGAATTTGTCAGGAGCGCCACGGCCACCGAAGAGACCCCCGGCACTTCAGCGACTGCCTTTTCCACATGGGACTGGCACGCTGCGCAGGTCATGCCTGTAACCGTATATTGTCTCATTTTTTACCTCTTTCATTTCCTGTCAAAAAATTATTTCATCAGTTTTTGGAGCATGGTGCAGAGCTCATCCACTTTTCCGTCCCGTCCTTCGCGGATATCATCGGAAACGCAGCCTCGGATATGGGATGCCAGAAGCAGTTTGTTAAAAGAATTCAGCGCATTGGATACGGCTGATACCTGCATGAGGATATCAGGGCAGTACGCATCCGCTTCCACCATCTTCTGTATGCCCCTGATCTGCCCTTCCACCGTCTTAAGGCGGGTAAGCAATTTCTTCCGTTCTGCCGGTGTCCGTTCCGTACAGCAGCAGGCTTCCTCTGTTTCCATACCGGTTATCTGTTTTGTCTCCTTCGCTTCCATTTCATTTCCCTCTCTGCTTTTTCGTACTCTCTCTCATTCTTACTTTTTAATCGAAAATCTTCTTTTTGATTAGACTATACCCCCCTGGGGTCTATCTGTCAATAAAAAAATTAAATATACGGAATAAATCCGAAAAACATGTCCGCTGCCATACGGAAAGAAACTGGAAGAACGCAGTCATATGCAAACAAAATACCGAACAGTAAAAACAAAACGGCGGGATTGTTTCGTCACCCCACCGTCTTGTATAAAGCTAAATTTTCTGTAAACCGAGATTTGCCTGTTTCTTTTTCAAAATATACACTTCTGCAAACGTAGTACCTATCTTCATACACTATTCCTGAAACAAACAAATGCTGTGCCTGACCGGTTTCTTCCATATCAATGGTTTCTGTTTTTCTCATTGTTTATATATTCTTCTACCGCCTGTATCATGAGCGGATCCCGTTCCGGAATATAGTATGGGTCCTCATACAAGTCAGCCTGTTTATATCCTGACTTGGTCAATATACTGCACGAAAGGCTATCCAATATGTCCTGATCCGAATCATATTCTTCCACATCCATACCAATTCTGTAATAGAAGTATCCCATAAACCTGTATGGCTCTTTAATCGGGTGATTCCACCACCAGGATTCCCAATACAGATGTGCGAAATTCATTACAGACTCCGGTGTCCGGCAGTTCTCTTTCAGATATTTGAACGCTGCATGAAAAACCGTATCCCAGCCAAAATCTTTCACAAGACCGGCCGCGAGTTCTTCCATCTTTTCCTCTTCCTGTTCCGACAACTCAACAAACCAGTCACGATTAAAGAATACATTCAGTTTTTGATTCAGCTCTTCATGAAAAGACATTTTTATCTCCGGATGTTAAAATGTCAATTTATGCGATTTCCCTGTGTATAAATTCATTATACCATCTTTGTCTGCGATTCATATATCTCCTTATGCTTGCTGTCCAGCTGCCGGGAGAGGATTATTTTTACAGCTTTTTCTCCGTTTTACATCCTGTCTCCCCCATACTATAATGAAAGAAAATATATTTCTTTAAGGAGGTTATCATGGCAGATCTTACGGTGGGCAAAAAAGCGCCCCTATTCACACTTCCGTCTGACGGCGGACAGGATATTTCCCTTTCCGATTACAAGGGCGGGAAGGTGATTCTTTATTTCTATCCGAAAGATAATACTTCCGGGTGCACGCTGGAAGCGCAGGCATTCCGCGCTAATCTGGAAGAATTTAAGAAGCGGGGTTATTCCGTACTTGGCGTGAGCCGCGACAGCGTGAAAAAGCACTGCAACTTCCGCGACAAGTATGAACTTAATTTCCCGCTCCTTTCCGATGAAAAGGAAACGGTGTGCAATTTGTACGGCGTCATGAAAGAAAAGAGCATGTACGGGAAAAAATACATGGGCATCGAGCGCTCCACATTCATCATTGATGAAAAAGGCGTATTGGTAAAAGAATACAGGAACGTGAAAGCTGCTTCTCATGTAAACGATCTGCTGAGAGATCTGCCATAGCCAATTATAAAGAGGCTGTGACAAAATATTTTTGTGCCTTGTCACAGCCCCTCCACTCATGCCTTTTCGGTGGACAAAAAAAGAGCGTCGTTTCTTTTTACGGAAACTCCGCTCTTTTTTCATTTCAATCCGTCAGATCTTCAATGAGCCATGCCTTTTCAAAGGGGAAAGCGGCATATGCTTCGCCTTCCAGGATCGTCCTGCCGGGGTCGTAAATATCGATAATCCATTCCTTGCCAAGACTATCATTGACAAAGTAGCGGATTTTTTCTCCAAGGAACATTTTATTTTGAATGGTGACTTTTACATTCACCTGCCCGTCAACGGCCTCTTTCACCAACTTCAGACATTCGGGACGGATGCTCAGGCAGTATTCCTGCCCTGCATTTACGCTCTTCGTAGTGGGAATTCTGTCGTTTCCGTAAGAAACGGTATTTTCTCCCAGCCCTTTTACGCTGAGGAGGTTTGTCGTGCCGATGAAGTCCGCCACGAACGGCGTCTTCGGTTCAAAGTAGATCTCCTGGGGCGATCCTGTCTGATGGACGACGCCGCCTTTAAGGACGACAATCATGTCCGACATGGAAAGAGCTTCCGACTGGTCATGGGTGACATAAATCGTGGAAAGCCCCATCTTCTTCTGGATGTCACGGAGTTCCACGCGGACGCTTTCGCGCAGCTTCGCATCCAAATTGGACAGCGGTTCATCAAGAAGAAGAACTTCAGGATTCATGACAAGGGCACGGGCCACAGCAACACGCTGCTGCTGTCCGCCGGACATCTGGTTCGGGAAACGGTCCTCCATGCCTTTGAGCTGCATGAGATCAAGCGCTTCTTTGACACGTCTTTCTATTTCCTCTTTCGGACGGTTCTTCACACGAAGTCCATAGGAAACATTATCAAAAACGTTCATATGCGGAAAGAGGGCATACTCCTGAAATACCATGGCCGTATTTCTGCTGTAAGGAGGAATCCTTTCGATTCGTTTGCCGTTGAGAAGTATTTCCCCATCATCCGGTTCATAGAAACCTGCCACCATGCGGAGAAGCGTGGTCTTCCCGCAGCCTGACGGCCCGAGGAATGTAACGAAATGCCCCTTTTCAAAATCAATGTTCACGTCTTTGATGACATGGCTCTGACCAAAATATTTATTGATCTGTTTCAGCTGCAATACTAAGTCTGACATATTTCCACCTCTGTTGTAAACTTTGAGCGATTATAAATCAAAGATATTGATCTTGTCACGGAGTATCAGTTTCACCACACCGAAAGTCAGGTAAATAACAAGCATGATGCCTACGGCAGTGGCGCTGGCAGTCGGGAGGAATCCCTGATTTGCCAGGCTCATGATATTGATGGATGCCAAGTTCCATTCCGGTGACACGAGGAAAATAACGGTGCTTAAGGTGTTCATGGAACGCATGAACGCGTATACAAAGCTGACAGAAAGTGAATTTTTCAGCATAGGCAGCACAATTTTCCGGAAAGTCGTGAAGCTGCCTGCCCCTAAGTTGGTAGACGCCTGCTCTAAAGAGCCTTCGATCTGTTTCAGCCCCGCCACGGCCTGCCGATATCCTACCGGCAGCTGGCGGAGGGCCATACCGAGAATGATAATAGCAAGCGTACCCGTCATTTCAAGCGGTCCGTCATTAAAGGCGAGAATCATGGCAAGACCGATAAACGTCCCCGGCAGAGAGACGGGAAGCATGGCAAGAAAATCCATAACTGTTCTTCCCGGGAATTTTTTACGGAGCACCAGAAACGCCAGAGCAATGCCGAAGACCGTGCTGATTGCCGCCGTGGACATGGATGCCACCCAGGAGTTCACCATGACATTGGAGTTGATGACGCCTTCTTTGAAATACTCAAGAGTGAAGGTGTAATCCGCACCGAAAGAAACGGTAAAGGCAAAAAGCACGACCACGCCGATAATCATAAGGATGCCCAGGCTGAGAAGCATGCAGAAAGTAAAGAAACACCATGTTGCCGCCGGTCCCGCCGTCACACGGATGAGGCCCGCCACGGGCTTTCCCGTAACGGTAACGTAAGAGTTCTTTTCCAGATAATACCGCTGTACAAAGAAAACAATGAGTGTCGGAATGACAAGGAATACGGAAAGCGTGGCGCCCATGGGAAGATCCCAGGCACCGGTGACCTGTGTGTATGCCTCCGTGGCCAGAACATGGTAATTACCGCCGACCAGCATGGGGTTGCCGAAGTCCGCCAATGAGTTGATACCGACCAGGAGGAACGCGCTTGCCAGCCCCGGCGTCGCCAGTCTGAGGGTCACCGTACGGAAAAGGTACCACCCTTTTGCTCCCAGGTTCTGTGCTGCCAGTTCCAAATTCGGACTGATATTTTTCAAGACACCCGAAATAGTGATGTACGCCAGCGGGAAAAAAGCGATAGTCTGCGCTGCCCAAAGTCCGACAGGTCCGTAAAGATCCACCTTCAAATGAAGCATTTCCCATGTAATAAAGCCGCGGCGGCCGAAAAGCATAATAAATGCCAGACCGCTGACAACGGACGGCGCCATGGTAGGAAGCAGAGCCACTACCTGAAAGAAACGCTTGCACGGCATATTTGTGTAATTCACGCCGTAAGCGAAAATGAATCCGAAAACGATAGCCGTCGCCGTAGCAACAAAGGACGAGAAGATCGTGTGGCTGAATACCTCGATGAACTCCTTATCCGTGACGGCGCGCATCCAGTCTGCCGATGTCGGAACGAGAAGAATTTTCACAAAAGGATAAATAATAAATACGGCAAACAGAAGGAATACGGCAAGAATACCGATGAGAAGCGGCGGCTCCCGAAGAAGTACTTTCATCTCCGCTGCGATTCCGGTGTGTTCGCGGCCGGACTCTTTTTCATTCATACAAAACTCCTTAGATATAAAAAGGATTTATTTCTTTAAAACAGCAGGTGCCTTCCGGCTTTTCCATCGGCGAGGGAAGGGCAGGTATAAAACAGACTATTTCTTAAATAAATAAAAGTAATAGATAAAAAGTTACCCCCACCGTCATTGGTGGAGGCAGCTTTTTGACAGACATATTATTCAGCAAAGAATGTATCGCAGTTCTTCTGTTTATCGGCGCCCGCCTTGACCAAATCATAAGTCTTGAACAGCGGCAGCTCTTTCAGCGGCTTCATGCCCTGGGGCGGAGCCACTTCCGGATTGCAGGCAATGCCGTTCGTCGTCTTTACAAGGATATCTCCCGCTTCTTTGGTAAGGACAAAATCAATAAACGCTTTCGCCACATCTTCATTGGCTTTGTTCTTAATCTTGCCTACGGGACATACTGTCCAGCCTGCCTGATCGTAAATAGTGCTCACCAGTTTCTGTCCCTTGGCGCTGACCAGATTCTGATCGGAAATAAAGTTGACAGTGATAAGATATTCGCCGGCACCGGCTTTCTGTCCCGGTGTGAATCCGGAAGGAGTGAACTGCGCTATCTGCGGTTTCAGCGCTTTCAGATATTCCCAGCCTTTTTCTTCACCCATATTCTGAAGAACGGAACTGATAAAGGTGTTGCCTGTACCGGATTTACGGGGATCAGGCATAATAATTTCCCCTTTGAATTCCGGTTTCAGAAGATCCTGCAGTGTTGTTGGAGCGGCGACGCCTTTCGGCTTAAATTCTTCATTGAAACGTTTTTCATTGTAGCCGATTGCCAAAACTTCCAGGTATGTGCCGTACCAGAAGCCGTCTTTGTCCTGGTATTCAGGCATGATCATTTTGGCATTCTTGGATTTATAAGCTTCCAGAAGTCCGTCAGCCGCCGCTTTCGCATGGGCGTCCGCCGTGCCGCCGAGCCAGATATCCGCTTTCGGCGCATCTTTTTCCGCCGTGATACGGGCAAGAGCTTCCCCTGTCGGCAGACGGATGAAGCTTACATCTGCACCGGTCTGCTTCTTAAACAGATCCGCCAGTTCTTTCGCCGTATCTTCATGAAAAGACACATACATCACCAACTTCTTGCCTTTCAGATCCTGACCGCCCGCTTTCGCACCGCCTGCAGCCGCCTTGTCACCGCCGCCGCAGCCGGCAGCAATCAACGCCAGTCCGGCCAGGGTGCATGCAGCAAGAGCCTTCCATTTCATGAAAAACATCTCCTCTCAAATCTTAAATATGTTTACTTACCAAAGCAATTTTAGCATATATCCCAGACACTAACTATAAAAAGAAAGTCCGTTGTAATTTTAGCATAAATGTATGCTGTTTTCATTACTTTTTATCATTACATAACACATATTCCTTTTCCCGTTTTCATATTTTCTGCAAAAGAAAAGGACGCCTTTTACGAAACGTCCTGTCCTTTGTCAATTTATATTCTTCCCATTACTGTTTTTCCCCGGACTTTTCTGCCGACCGGCCCGAAATCCTGTCAAGAAGTTTATTCCCCGCAGATTTCACTTTATCCTTCAATGCTTTTTTCTTTTTCTCCGCTTCTTCCTTTTTCTTCTTTTCCGCCGCTTCCGCTTCCTGCTTTGCCCGCGCGGCTCTTGCTTTTTCCATACTGCTTCTTACGGAGGCAGGAATTTCGAAATTCTTCACGGTGTAACCGCTTTCCGCTTCGTACATATAATCGCGCCAGATCGCCGCCGGAATGGTGCCGCCGGTATACCCCGCATTGGTGGATGTGTCATCGCCGACCCAAACCGCCGTGGAGAGATCCGGTGTATATCCGACAAACCATGCGTCATGTTCATCATCGGTAGTTCCCGTCTTACCTGCCGACGGCCGTCCGATATACGCATTTCCGCCGGTTCCGCGGGAAATGACCTCTTCCAGTACGCTCGTCAAGGTCCATGCCGAGGCTTCATCGATGACCTGCGTACTTTCCCGCGTACCTGAATTATCTTCAATCACTTTTCCATTGCGGTCAATAACTTTCATAATGACTGTCGGTTCCACCAGTTTACCGCCATTTGCAAACACGCTGTACGCTTTTGCCATATCCCAGACAGACACGCCGTAAGTAAGACCGCCGAGAGCCGTTGCCAGGTTCGTATCAGTGTATTCTCCCTCGGTAACTAAGGTGGAAATCCCCACATTTTTTGCCGTCTGAATAACTTTGGCCATGCCTACTTGATCTGCCAGATAGATCGTAGGTATATTCATGGACTTCACAAGCGCTTCCATGACTGTTACACTGCCGCCGGAAGTGCCGCCGTAATTCTTCGGTGCCCAGCCGCCGCCAAAATCTTTCGCTGTATTACTGAGTATATCGAAAGGCGTTACTTTATTTGCAAATGCAGTGAGGTAGACAAAAGGTTTGAACGCCGACCCCGGCTGGCGGGTCATCTGCACGGCGCGGTTAAAATGATCCTGTCCGCGGCCGCCTACCATGGCGCGGACATATCCCGTCCCCACTTCTATGGAAACAAGAGCCCCCTGGGGCTGAGTCAGATTATTATCATCCGTATAGGCGTCGGGAAGATTTTTCTTCAGAGCCGCTTCCGCTTCTTTCTGCAAATCAAGATCCAGCGTGGTGTAAATCTGCAGGCCCTCTTTGTATATCGCATCGGAATCATACTTTTCGCTGATCAAGTGAATGACATAATTTACAAAGTAAGAAGCTACACTATCCGTTCCCCGCTGTTTCTGGGGCTGCACCAGCTGAATATCCGCTTCTTTTGCCGCCGCGGCATCTTCTTCGGTAATGTACCCGTACTTCAACATCTGATCAAGAACAATAGACTGCCTCTGCTTTGCTGCTTCCACACTGTGGAACGGAGAATAATAATTCGGACTGTTCGGCAGCCCCGCTATAAGCGCGCACTGGGCAAGAGACAAATCCTTCACGTCTTTTCCAAAATATACTTTAGACGCCGTCTGGATACCATAACAGCCCTGTCCGAAATAAATCTGGTTCATATACATTTCCAGAATTTCTTTTTTGGTATACTGCCGCTCTATCTTTAAGGCAAGAAAAGCCTCCAGCAGCTTGCGTTTCAGCGTCTGTTCCTGCGAAAGGAAAGCGTTTCGCGCCAGCTGCTGCGTAATGGTGCTCCCCCCCTGCGCCGTAGCATTGCCGCTGATGATATTTCTGAAAACGGCACGGATGATACCGAGAGGATCCACGCCGTGATGTTCATAAAAGCGGTTATCCTCTACCGCAATAAATGCGTTTTGTAAATTAGCCGGCACTTCATCAATGGACACGGGGAGACGGTTTTCCTCGGCGTGAACCGTAGTAATAAGCCGCCCCTTGGCATCATAAATGCGGGATGACGCATCCGGTGCAATATTTGCGGAAATATCCGGAAGCCCGCTGCTCACCGACAGAAAGAAACCTGCCGCCGCCCCGGCGCCTGCAATAAAAACAATAATGAAAAGAAAAAGAAAAATCTTTTTTACCGTAGAAGATTTTTCTTTATGCTGTCTGCGAATTTCAGAATTTCTCATGAAAGCCGGCGCTCCTCTGATTAATCAATGTATATCTCATATAAAAATTTTTACCCAAAATATGAACGGTTAAACCAAAAGATTATAATATTTGTTCCATTATAGCACAATCCCGCCGGCAAAGAAGAAAGAAGGCTTTCTCTTCCTTTTTAGAATCATCGTTTTTAAAATCATCGTTCCCCTTTTCTTTTCTGCCGCTGTTTCTTCCATCCCCGGTATAAGACTTTATCCCCTCATACCGTTTATGGAAATTTCATTTCTTGTCCTACTATATATGGTATCCTCTTCTCTATAGGTGCCTATAGAAAAAATCTTGAATGAGTATCTCCATTGTGAAACGTTTCGTGAAACGCCAAAGCCTCCTGTCTCCTTTCTGCCTCACATCGACATATCTGCATTTTTCATAGTTTTGATTTTCCGCAGCTTTGAAAAATAACGGTATTTTTTTGATTCATTTTTCCTATTCCATTCCCTGTGAATATGTTGTACTATAAATCACGATACAATATGTTGTATTACAGTAGAAGTAAAAACTATATTTTGTACGTGTTATTTAATTTTATTATATTTAATCATTAATAGGGAGTGTAGTCATGCAACAGGGAAATGAAGAGAACGTCATCGTCCGCACAAATGTCATCAAAAGAAACGGACAGGAAGTCACTTTCGATATTACGAAAATCATCAACGCTATCGGCAAAGCCAATCATGAAGTCGCCGGCATCCATCAGATGAACGATTTTCAGATCCACGCGATTGCGGATAATATAGCGAAGAAAATTTCCAATTATCCCCACGCGGCTAATGTCGAAGATATTCAGGATATGGTAGAAACGGGCATCATGGAAATGCGCGGCTATGAAGTAGCCCAGAAATACGTCCGTTATCGTTATAAACGCGAAATTTCCCGCAAGAGCAATACCACCGATGACGGTATTCTTTCTCTGATCGAACTTAATAATGAAGAAGTAAAACAGGAAAACTCCAATAAAAATCCTGTCATCAATTCTACCCAGCGCGACTATATGGCCGGCGAGGTATCCAAAGACCTCACGCGCCGCCTTCTTCTTCCTGAAGAAATCGTCAAGGCGCACGATGAAGGCATCATTCACTTCCATGATGCCGACTATTTCGCGCAGAAAGAACATAACTGCGATCTCATTAACCTGGAAGACATGCTCCAGAACGGTACTGTCATCAGCCAGACGATGATTGAAAAACCCCATTCTTTCTTCACCGCCTGCAATGTAACGACCCAGATTGTTGCCCAGGTGGCGTCCAACCAGTACGGCGGCCAGTCCTTTACGCTTTCTCACCTTGCGCCCTTCGTCGATATCAGTCGTCAGAAAATCAAAAAGGAAGTCATTGAAGAACGGAAGCTGACCGGCGAATCCATGAATGATGAAATCATTTCTAAAATTGTTGAAGCCCGTCTCCATGAAGAGATCAAGAGCGGTATTCAGACAATCCAGTACCAGCTCATTACTCTGATGACCTGTAACGGCCAGGCTCCTTTCGTCACCATGTTCATGTATCTTGATGAAGTACCGGAAGGCCGCACCCGTGACGATCTCGCCATGATCATCAAAGAAGTCCTTCTCCAAAGAATGAAGGGAGTAAAAAATGAAAAAGGCGTATGGATCACACCGGCATTCCCGAAACTGATCTACGTCCTTGATGAAGATAATATCCATGATGACTCCCCCTACTATGAGCTGACGAAACTTGCTGCGGAATGCACAGCAAAACGTCTCGTCCCCGACTATATTTCCGCGAAAATCATGAAGGAATACAAAAACGGCGATGTATACCCCTGCATGGGCTGCCGCAGCTTCCTCACCCCCGACACGGAAGGTCTTGGTAAAAATGGCGAGCATAAATATTACGGCCGTTTCAACCAGGGCGTTGTCACACTGAATCTGGTAGACGTAGCCTGCTCGGCAGAAGGAAATATGGATGAATTCTGGAAAATCCTTGAAGACCGTCTCGAACTTTGCCACCGGGCTCTCCGCTGCCGTCACGAAAGACTTCTGGGCACCATTTCCGACGTAGCCCCCATCCTCTGGCAGCACGGCGCTCTTGCCCGTCTGAAAAAAGGCGAAGCCATCGATAAACTGCTCTTCAATAATTACAGCACCATTTCCCTCGGCTACGCAGGCCTTTATGAAATGTGCGTAAGAATGCTGGGCGTTTCCCACACCACGGAAGAAGGCAAAGCATTCGGCATGAAAGTCATGCAGAAGCTGAACGATAAGTGCGCCGAATGGAAAGCCGCCGAACATATCAGTTACTCCGTCTACGGCACTCCGATGGAATCCACCACTTATAAGTTTGCCAAATGCCTCCAGAAACGTTTCGGCATGATCCCCGGCGTCACGGATAAAAACTACATCACCAACAGTTACCATGTCCATGTGGCCGAACATATCGACGCTTTCCATAAGCTGAAATTTGAATCCGATTTCCAGCGGCTCTCCCCGGGCGGCGCGATTTCCTACATCGAAGTGCCGAATATGCAGAACAACATCCCCGCTGTCATTGCCGTCATGAAGTACATCTATGAAAACATCATGTATGCGGAGCTGAATACCAAGAGCGACTACTGCATGCAGTGCGGCTACGACGGAGAAATCAAGATTATTGATGATGAAAACGGCAAGCTCATCTGGGAATGCCCGAACTGCGGCAACCACGACCAGCACACCATGTCCGTGGCAAGAAGGACATGCGGATACATCGGCACCCAGTTCTGGAACCAGGGCCGCACACAGGAAATCAAAGACAGAGTCCTCCACCTTTAATCACCATTATTGAAACAAGGCGGCGCCATCCTGTATGAGCGCCGTTTTTATTCCCTATCGCGAGGTATTTATGAACTACGCCGGAATCAAAGAATATGATATCGCCAACGGGCCGGGCATCCGCTTTTCCCTTTTCGTTTCCGGCTGCACCCACCACTGCAGAGGCTGTTTCAATCCGGATACATGGTCTTTTCACTACGGCAAGCCCTTCACGAAAGAAACGGAAGACTACATCATCAGACAATTGGGGCAGGACTGCTACCAGGGCATGACTCTCCTCGGCGGCGAGCCCATGGAGCCGGTCAACCAAAAGGGACTTCTGCCCTTGGTGAAACGATTCAAGGAAACCTATCCGGAAAAAGATCTCTGGTGCTTCTCCGGCTATCTTTTCGATAAGGAAATACTCGGTCATTTCGCAAAGATTATGCCTGAAACAATGGAGCTTCTAAAATATATAGACATCCTTGTGGACGGCGAATTTGTTCTCGCAAAAAAAGACATCACCCTTCTCTTCAAAGGCTCTTCCAACCAGCGGACCATCGACGTACAGAAATCTCTCCATGCGGGAGAACTGCATTTTTGGAATCCGGGAGACACAAGTATGTCAAAAATGACAAAAATTTAAAAGCCGCAATGTAAAAAGGAACCCATCGGCATAGCCGGCAGGTTCCTTTTTATGTTTTATCCATGATGACGGGTTTTACCGTAGTATGAAGTGCCTTTGTCAGAGTCATGCATAAGATCCATGAGTTCTTTGGCCCGTTCCAAAGTGAATCCGCATCGGTTGGCGTATTCCACAAGGGGATTTCCCCGCAGTTCACGTTTCTTTTTCATATATGCCCTGCGGTCTTCCTCGGAAAGCCCTTCCACATCCTGCAAATCCTGCATACGGCGGGCATTCCTGAAAATCATGTACACTTCCGTCCGCTCTGCTTCTTCTGCCGTCATCTTTCCTTCTTTCACAAGCTCCGTCAGATAGTACACCGCCGCTTCCGGCTTATGGGGACTCGTTCCTTTGATATCCTGCGGCATGGATATCGGTTCGGGAAGCCTCGCCGATACGGTGCCGGCAGCAAAAAGGATGGCAGCTAAAGCAAGTCTAAGTATTTTCTTCATATGTTCTCCTTAAAAAGAATGACGCAGTGTAAGGGTGTACGTTCTTCCGCTTGCCGCTTCGCTGTCATAAATCACTTTGTCGAAAAGATTGTAAATATAGAATTGGGCGGTGGTGTTCTTCGTGAAACTGTAATTGGCCGATAAGCTGGCGATGAAGAATTTTCCCGCAGAGTAGTACACGCCTGTCGCCGCATCAGGTTCCTGGCGTGCGCTGACATACTGGGCATCAGCAAGAATATCCCATCTCTTATCGGTAAACTCCGCGCCGAAGTGGATAAGGTGTTTCGGAATATCCCAGTTATGTTCGCCATCAATGGATTCCATTTCCCATGCATAATTCAAATAGCCGCTTACCTTATCGGAGAATTGATGGGTAGCACTGAACTCGAAGCCCTTTTTCTTTGCCTTGCCGAAGTTCCTGTACTGGGAATAACCTTTTTTATAGAATACCCCCTTGTAAGTAGATGCTTTGCCCGTGGAGAAATAACGGATAGCATCTTTCGTATCCGCTTTGTAGACAGCAATATTCGCAGTGGTGTCTTTCCATTTTTTCTTCAATCCCAGTTCATACGTATCCGTCTGTTCCGGGTCAAGATCGGGATTGGGCAAAGATCCCTTTGTAGAAGCCGTAGGCACGCCATTGACAATCTTGATGGGTGATCTTTCAGAACGATATACCTGGTAGAGTATAGGCGGCGTGAAGGAATGTCCATAACTTGCATATACAGTGGTATCATTTCCCATAAGGTATTCTAAGGATAATTTCGGGCTCCATGCATTATAAATACCTTCTTCATCGTCCTTCACATAACCGGTCGTAAGGAATTCATGATGGCCGCCATATTTCTTGTAGCGGTCAAAACGGAGTCCTGCGTAAACGGCAAATTTTTCAGAAGCCTGCCATTTATCCTGGAAATAAGCAGACAGGGATTCGTCTTTACCGCGATGTTTTTCATAAGCATTTATTTTACTGCCGTGATCTTTGTAATGGGCCAGATTGTATCTCGTTTGGTCAAAAGAATTCGCCCTGTATGCCAAGCCGCCGATCAGGGTATGGGACCCCAATTCCCAGGTTTTATTCAAATCAAAATCTTTTGTCTTGCTCGGATAAAAAGACTGTACCCCTTCGCCATTCCACGCATAAGTCTCCTCTTCCGTCATGGGCAGCCACGCATCATCTCCGCCTGCACTGCTGTAGCCGTCTTTTTTAATATCTGTATACCCTGCATGGACATGGAACCGGTTTTTATTATCATCATAGAAAATATTGTGCATACCCCATTCTTTCGCGCCCACATATCCGAGAAAATCGCCCGGTGCAAAATCTATACCTTTCCCGTTGGGATAAACAACGCTGCCATAGAAAATGCTCTTTCCGGAAGCATCCTTAATCAAAGTGAAGGGATGCTCATAACTGTATTTATGATCCGTATGAAGGTAGGAATAAGTCAAAGACTTGTCATCATTGAAATGATAGGTCAGCTTGGCATGGTAACTTTCCGAAGTCCATGCTTTCTCTCCGCGGCCTCCCAAAATGACCCTGCCGCGGCCGTCAATAGGTAAATTACCCGCATCAAATTGCGGTATATTTTCCGTACTGCCTGATACGCGGGAGTCCACATAGTAGCCCCGCCAACCATCAGTTTTACGTTTTTCATACCCTGCGCCGATATCCCATTTATCTTTACGAACAGATACATCATAAACCTGTTTTGTCGTACTGTTGCTTCCGTAAGAAAGCGTCATATTCCCATGAACCCCTTCCTCATGGGTATTTGTCGTAATCGAAATGACGCCGCCTGTCGCACGGCCGCCGTAAAGGGAAGAGGCCGCACCGCGGAGCACTTCAATCTTCTTTATATTTTCCACGGGGATCATCGTCCAGTCTACAGAACCGTTCCAACCGGAATTGACAGGCTGTCCATCTACCAGGACAAGGATATCGCTGGATGCGAAACCGCGAAGGGAAATCCCGCCATTTGCTACAGGCGACAGGTAAACCCCCGGTTCCTGCCCCAATGCCTGGGCTACACTCTGGTAACCGCGGTCTTTAATTTCCTTTGCCGTTACCACAGATATACTGGCCGGCACTTTTTCCGTGGACTCTTCAATTTTAGTCGCTGTAACGACAACTCCTTCCAACTCATAAACACCGGCTGCATGAGCCGTGCCGCCTGCCAGGGCAAGCAATACCGCCAGCCCTAAAACCCCTGATTTTTTCATACTATACTCCTCTCCTTGCATATAAAAAATACCTGTAAGAGACGGCACCGAAGTCTCCAAATTTCCTTCTCTGCCATATTCCCTCAGGTTCATAAACAAACTGATCCGTGCGGAAAAGTATCATTCATCCCCGTCTGCTACTATTCCACATGAACTATTATACTTATATCCATATGTATAATCAATCTATTTCACATTTTATTATAATTTTTTCGGTCTATTTGTTTAGAAATATATGGTTTTATTCCAAAAATAAAGGAAATTCGCTGGCTTGCCATTGGTAGTATAATAAAAAGTATTCAAAAAGAAAGAAGGTCCACTATGATTATTACCATCGCCCGCGAAAGCGGCAGCGGCGGATATACCGTCGGAGCCATGCTTGCAAGACATTACGGCATCCCCATTTATGATCGGGACTCCCTTTCCGGGCTCGCCAGGGAGCAGGGTATTTATGACACTATGCCCATGTTCTTCGACGAACTTCCCGCCCAGGGATTTCTCCTGGCCTTATCCATGGGTGCGTCGGTGAAACAGATTAACAAACCCACCGCGGAAGCAATGACGAAACTCATCGGCCATCAGGACTGCGTCATTATCGGACGCTGCGGAAATTATATTTTCAGAAACAGAAAAGACTGTGTCAGCATTTTCACCCATGGCGACAAAGAAGCCCGGATTGCTTACAAGATGAAGCACTGGAATTTCTCCCGGAAAGAAGCGGAAGATATCGTTTTCCATTCTGATCAGAACAGAAAAGATTACCATAAATTCCACACCGGTGAAAACTGGGGAGAAGCGAAATATTACGACCTCTGCATAGACGCAATCCGTCTGGGTCATGAAAACACAGCTAAAATGATTATACAATATATTTCCGCTGTGCTTGCCTGAGGTTGTCCATGAAATATCTTTTACAATTCGGCATCATCATGGCCGTCTCTTTTGCCGGAGAACTTTTCCATGATTTTCTGCCTTTGCCTGTGCCTTCCAGTATTTACGGCATTTTAATTTTATTTTCCCTGCTCCGGTTTAAAATTCTCCACGTAGCACAGATTAAGGAAACAGCCATGTTTCTCATCAGCATCATGGCATTCCTTTTCCTTCCCGCTGCTGTGGGGCTTGTGGTGGCGTGGCCTATCATGAAAGCAACCATTCTCCAATATATAGCAGCCAATGTAATTTCTCTCATTGCCTGCATGGCAGGAACAGGATTTGCCGCACAGCTCCTCCTGTCCCGTCCACCAAAAAAAGAAGTCCCGAAAGAGGCGTCCCATGATTTCTCTTCTTGAAAATTCCGTTTATATCGGCGTATTTCTCAGTATATCCACCTTCTGGCTGGGCATGTACCTCCAGCAGAAATTTAAATCGCCCGTTTTAAATCCGCTCCTGGTATCCGCCATCCTCATCATCGGGTTCATCAAACTCACGGGTTACGATTATGACACCATGGACAGAAGCCTTGAGTATATCAATTACCTGCTTACACCTGCGACAATCTGCCTTGCGGTGCCTCTTTACGAGCAGATGAAGACGCTGAAGAATAACATGCCCGCCATTTTTCTCAGCATCTTTTCCGGCGTCCTGTCCAGCCTTGTTTCCATTTTCCTCTTATGTATCCTTTTCGGCTTTGACCATGCGGCGTACGTGACACTTTTGCCGAAGTCCATCACCACACCGATCGGAATGGGTATTTCTTCAGAATTGGGCGGTTATGTTCCTATCACGGTCGCCTCCATCATTTTTACGGGGATTATTGGAAACATAGCGGGCGAATATATCCTGAAAGCGCTCCGTATTACCAACCCGATTGCAAAAGGTCTTGCCATGGGTACGTCTTCCCACGGCATGGGGACGGCACGGGCCATGGAAATGGGGCCGGTGGAAGGCGCTATGAGTTCCCTTTCCATCTGCATCGCCGGTATCATAACCGTAGCAGGCGCGACCTTTTTTTCCTCCCTGCTGTAAAATTTCACAAAAAAAGCAAAAGCGTATCGTACTTTTGTCCGCGGTACGCTTTTGCTTTTTCCTGTTCTGAGAAATATCTCTGTCCGGCCTTTCTTAACAAGAACCGGATATCAAATGGACGCAGTCTTCATAGAGGCTGATATATTCCGAATCCTCTTCGCCTGACGTAAAGAATTCATTCATCGGTCCTCCCGCGGCATAGTACGCGGCGTAACTGTCCCGGGAACTGTCCGCATTCAGCCCGGAACGATCGAACGTTTTCCTGCTGCCTTTTTTAATCCGTATGCCGTCCACGATCCCTCCATAGAAATATACACTGACCCCTTCCTTTACATAGCTCCAGCTCTGGTATGGAAATCTCCCGTCCTCGCAGTCCGGTTCTCCGTAGAGCTGGCGCACCTCTCTCATCTCCATTCCCAGATATACACCATCCACAGACTCAAAATGCTTTCCGGTGAGACGACAGTATACCTGATTTCCATATACCAGTATTTTATAATTCGGACTCATCACATTCCAGCTGATCTGCTCCGTGACCGGCTGCCCTTCATGCAGAAGCACCGCTTTCACTGCCCCCCGCACTCCTCCGCCGGCCACATCATATATGCCGTCCAAAGTGTCTCCGTTCACGGCATGGGGAGTAATCTCCAGCGTCTTTTCTCCATGGATATCCGTCCATGTCCCGCAGATGTAACGAGAAAATTGAGCCTGTCCATAAACCCTTTCTCCCGCAAAGGATACCACTGCCATACCGGCCAGAAACAGACCGATGCCTGCCGGCAGCCACTTCATCCGCATCACGCATCTCCCCTTTCAGACATAACAAAGTTTACATCAGGTCTTACATAGTCCGCCCATTCCCCGTCCACCACGACCTTAAAACCGGGAAGGCTCCACTCTTTTGATTCAAGCTTCATCTCATCCATGCTGCCGTGCATTCCGTCGGGCTTATTCTTCACAAGACTGCCATATATGGCCCGTATGCTTTCCGTATACAAAGAGATATCTGTATTTCCAACCGCGTTTTTATCTTCCGCCGAAGCGATAATTTTCCCCTGCCCGTCCAGCCCATACCATTGGGAAAGAACGATTTTCAAATACACCTTTCCCTTTTGATTTTCCAGCACTTCTCCCACTTGCACATGCTTCATTTTCTGTATTCTTTCATCATCAAGAAAAGTCGTTTTGACTCCGCCATGGTAATAGGTAATAATCGCCATATAAGAAATATGTCCTTCACACTGTCCGTTCAGCAGGGCAAAACGGCCTTTAAACGCCCCCTTTTCAAAATCAGCAATCTTATGCATCTGGTCTTCATAAATGGTACTCATCTGGCACATCCCAGGGTGAATCTCTTGCGCCTTCGCAGGATATCCTGTGCAGGCAAAGAATAAAAACAGACATAGAACCCATTTGAAAAATTTCATTTCCGATACCTCTCTTTCCACAACTCAAGATCAATGAAGATGACCGGCCGTCTCAGAATGCTCCCAAAAAGAGAGAGCCATCATCCCCACTCATGCCGATATAGAACCGTCTGGTTCTTCCGTTTCCGTCCGTATAGGAAATCCCGTACCCCGGCGTGTCTCCGTGAAATGCCATGCCAAGCACAAGTGGTCTTTCCGCCGTGAGCCGGTCAGCATAGTAGAGTTCCGTTTCAAAGAACATCATATTTCCTTCTCCATCCAGATCAGGAATCAAACGCAGCACTTTGAAATCCTTGACCGCATCTTGCGTGGAAAACAGGATCCGCACCTGGTATTCCGACGTATCCGCCATAAATTCATCATATTGCCCATAATCGGAAAGCGCGTCCTCTGCCCAGCGGGCCTGCACCGTTCCATCTGCCGCCGCTTCATGACAGCGGGCATATTCCGAAAAGGGAACCTTTCCTATCGCTCTTATCCCTGTCCGTAATGTTTCGTCCATTTCAAAAAACCGGTCGCATGAAATAAATAATTCTTCCGCTTCCGCCTTCCTCCATACGCCCGTTGTATTATGGAAATACCCGATCGTTCCCGCACTGCTGTCTTTGATATCGGAGAAGTAAAAATCTTCCCACTCTATCCGGCTGCCGTCATAAGAAAGATGACAAGTCCCGAATGCGCTGTACGCAGCGCCGCCGGAGCCATGATAATAAAACCGTCCGCCGCCAAGCGCATAATACCCGTTTCTTCCCCACCCGTCAAGAACAGCTGCCGGCATGCCATTCCGTATCGTATACACGGCATATACAGACTCTCCGGAGCTGGGCATACTCCCTACCAGCAGCTCGGGAACCCCATCGCCGGTGATATCCTCTATGGAAAAACCTGTCCCCTGAAGCGCCGCTTCCCGTCCCAGGGCATTCACCGTCTCCATAATCCCTACCGAACCCGCCAGCTGATCATTTGAACCTTCTCCGGCAGTCATATTCTCATAGAGTGCATCCAGCGTTTCTTTATAAGGCCCTCCTCCGCTCCTTTCAAAATCGGAACAGCTGAACGCTCCTGCCGATACGGCGGTGGCCGCTATACATCCTGACACGGCCAATATCCGCAGCCATTTGGAAAACTTCATAAAATACTCCTTTCCGCCCGACGGCACACTTCATGTCACAAACAATGAACCTTACCTGCATGAAAGAAAATGTATCACATGAATCGATATTTTTTACCTGTCACATATCTTTTGCCGAATGTATCCCTTTCCTTTGATAATATCCCGGCAGATATCGTTACGGTATCCTTTCCGCCGATACCAGTATTTTTGTATGGGGATAGTACGTTATCCGGTACATGACATCTTTTCCGCCAGAGATCTGTCCGCCGTCGTACATCGCAAAACTCTTTCGTCCCGCTTCCACGGCAGGTATCAGATCCTCTATCCGTATCGTTTTCCCTCTAACCGTCAGCCCCTCCATCATGGACGCGAGAACTTCCCTGTCTCTTCGCGCAATATGGAAATGGACATATTCATCCCCGCTGTCCATCATCAGATCGAACCGACCTGCCGCCTGGGCCGGCAGAAACCGGCTGTACAAACCGGCGCCTCTTGCCCAGGTCTTCTCATACATCACGTGGCTCAGCGCCATATCTTTGGTCACCGTTCCTGAAAAGACATCCTCCACGCCGCCAAAGCAGTCGGTAAACGGCATCATACCGCACAGGACAAGCATCCCTGCCGAAAGCGCATATTTCACATACTGCCGGATCCTCTGCGGACCGGCCAATACGACCCACATGAAAGACGTGACAGCCACAGTCAGTGACGGTCCCGCCAGCAGCCCTTTCCAGATCAGCCCCGGCATACCGACTGACGGCATATCAAAATACATATCTAAAGCCAGCACTACCGTGGAACTAATCATCACCACCCACGCATAAGGCCGGTTTTTAAGCCGCGGATTCCTCTTCCTCTCCCTGTCCGCCATCGCCTTATCACGCGCGGCAGATTCTGCCAGCGGTTTCCTGTATATCCAAAGCAGAACTATCAATATAAAGATGACAAGATGCAACAGAAGCATCCCCACAAACATTCCGCCCATCATAATTCTCCTTTTCAAACGGCCGCCGGGTTACAGCAGTTTTTTCCAAAACCGATCACAGCCGTACGCGGGGGCATGCACATAAAAAACCGCTCCCTTTACTTTGTATTATAAAGGAAGCGGTTTTATAAATTCCAGTTTTTCCGTCTTATGATTCCACTGCGCTTTTCAGTTCCTCTACAAAAGCGTCAAGCGGACGATAGCCGGACATGCGCTTTACAGGCTTGCCGTCTTTAAAAACCACCAGAGTCGGAATGGACATGATATCAAATTCAGCGGCCAGCTGCTGCTGCTCATCAACATCGACCTTTGCGAAATTAATCTGGCTGCCAAGCTGCTTCTCGGCGCTTTCCAGCACAGGCGCCATCATACGGCACGGCTGGCACCAGGTCGCCCAGAAGTCCACAAGGGCGTATCCTTTGTGATTGGTTATTTCCTTTTCAAAGTCTGCTGCGGAATGAATTTCTTTGCTCATCATCATCTCTCCTTTTTAAATTCTATTACATCTATATCTTTCTATACACTCATTATAATATAGACACCTTTCGATGTAAAGGCTCCAATAAACATTTCTTTGAAGTTTTTATTTTTATCGGCTGTTTTTTGCCATTTTGCCATATAGTATAATGAAAACATTACAAGACAGATTAAGGAGAATCTATGAAATCAGGATATTGGACACGGGAATTTATTGTGGGGCTTTTCCACCTGATTACCCCTTATTGGAACAGCGAAGAAAAGAAATCGGCACGGCTCTATCTTGCAGCTATCATTACCCTCACAATTGCCGCCGTATATATGACGCTGCTTTTAAACGAATGGTTCAATTCTTTTTACAGCGCTTTGCAGAATTATGACAGCGACGCGGTCTACCGCGGACTGCTCCGTTTCACGGGACTTGCCTTCGCCCATATCGCCTTTGCGGTATACAGCTACTACCTGCAGCAGCGCCTGGCGCTCCGCTGGCGGAAATGGATGACGAAAAACTATCTTGCCAAATGGACCGGACAGCAGATGTACTACCGTCTTGAAATGTTTTCCCAAGGCACGGCAGACAATCCCGACCAGCGTATTTCCGAAGACATCAATCTTTTTACGGCACGCACGCTTTCCTTCATGAGCGGACTGCTCCGCTCGGCAACGACCATCGTATGCTTTATCTTTGTTCTCTGGAATTTATCGGAAGTCCTATCGTTTTCTGCCGCAGGACAGGAAATTCATATTTACGGCTACCTTGTCTGGACGGCGCTCGCCTACTCCGTTCTCGGCACATGGATCACCCATAAAGTCGGCCACCGCCTCGTTTCCCTCAATTACCTCCAGCAAAAACTGGAAGCCGACTTCCGTTTCTCCATGGTCCGTCTCCGTGAAACAGCGGAAAGCGTGGCATTTTATAACGGCGCGGCAAAAGAAGAATCCTTCCTGTCAAACCGTTTCATGACCCTCCTCAGAAATACCCTTTTCATCATCAAAAAGCAAAAACAGCTTTCCTGGCTGACAAACAGCTACGCCCAGATTGCCATTATATTTCCCTTTGTCGTCGCTGTGCCGAGATATTTATCCCAAAATATTTCCTTAGGCGGCCTGATGCAAATTGCCAACTGCTTCGGCAAAGTCCAGGACGCCATGTCCTACTTCGTCGATGTATATGCGTCTCTGGCGGAATGGCAGTCCTGCGCGGAACGTCTGCTGTCCTTTGACAAGCACATAGCGGCCATCGAAAAAGAGACCGAAGAAAAATCAGGCAGCCTTGTCCGCGAAGAGACTCCTGACAGGCTCCGTCTCACGGATGTCACCATTTCCGTACCTGCCATGGATGAAAACAAAAGGACACGGGAAATCATTTCATCTGCGAGCTGTACAATCAAATCGGGAGAACATGTCATCCTAAAAGGCCCTTCGGGAAGCGGGAAATCCACCCTTCTCCGTACGCTGGCGGGCTTCTGGCCCTACGTCAAAGGACATATCTCCATGCCCGCCCCCTCTGAAATGATGTTCATTCCCCAAAAACCTTACATTCCTATGGGCACCTCTGCCGAAGCCGCATCGTACCCGCTGGAAACGGCGGACAAGGAAATCCTTTCCCTGCTCCTTGTGGAATGCGGCCTTTCCCATTTAATGGAAAAGCCGGATACCGAGGCGGACTGGAGCCACATCCTCTCTTTAGGGGAACAGCAGAAATTGGCTTTTGTCCGCGTGTTCCTCAGAAAACCGAAATGGGTCTTCCTTGACGAAGCCACCAGTGCTATGGACGAAGAAACAGAAGAAAAGATGTACCGTCTTCTGACGGCGCTCCCCGGCACAACGGTCATCAGCATCGGCCACCGTTCCACCTTGGATAAATGGCACGACAGGGTTCTCCGTATTGAAAACGGAAAGCTCATCGGATAACAACACCGCTTTTTTCCGTTCCACCGCACAGGCGCCGTCAATAAGACAAAAGAAAACAGTCCGTCTCTGTCAGTCCCGGTTTCCCGGACACAGATACAGACTGTTTTTTCATGATTTATAAGAAATCCCTGCAGGTACCGTCGCATCAAAACCACCTGATCTTTTCATCTCTGAATTTCGGCAGACTGCCTTCTTCATAAGGGTCATAATGTGTCATATTGCACCCGAACTCCTTTAACGATGCTATTTTATTTCCATTAGTCCATCCGATCAGTGATATGCCGTCAAATTCTTCTGATTTACCGTCAGTCATCCTGTTCTTAAAATGCCACACGACTATCGTCTGCTCTTTCTTATGGAAATATTGCCGAATATCCCACACAAGAACTTTCCCGCGGGTATTCCATTCATGAAACCAACGGATGATTTCTCCAAGTCCTCTGTATCTCGGCCCCCAGCTTTCGATATACTCGGCATCGCCTGCAAATATCTGATTGATTCCGAAATCTTTTTGCCGCAGCCACATGGCAAACCATAACTGAATGATTTTCTCTCTTTCCTCTGCCGCATTTTTCATGTATCAGTTCTCCTCCAACGTACCAAGCCGCAATAAATACCGCCTGTCCCTTGCCGGTAGCAGGGACAGTGGGAGCATATCTTCTATTATTTTATATCCATAACCTCACGGTCAGCTTCTATCACTTTTCTAAAATCATCCGTACTGTATACTTTCCCTTTATAAGTAAAAGTTCTTGCAAAAGGATCCACCGCCACATGGTAATATACATGTCCTTCCGGATATATGCGGAAATCTATTTCCAGGCGATTCCCCGCTTCTTCCATATGCTCCAGGTTATAAGAATGGCACAGGGGTATGATCTCCTCTCCCGTCACCGCATCAGACAGGCCGAACCCGTTGATCCAAAGTGCCATCCGGAACTCCATCGGATCTATAATCAGCTTGACCTGTCCCTCCAGCAGCAGTCTTTCCTTTCTGTATTCTCCCATCATATCCTTCTTAAGATTTCTTCGATTTCATGAACTCACTGATCTGCGCCCTGGCCACCTTTTGGTAGATAAAAGCCCCTTCCTGATCACATTGATTCAGGTCTGAATAGGATGTCGTTTTTTTCAGATCCAGCGGCTCTACTTCCACCACATCCGTCGCTTCCAGCAGTCCCGCCCCATTCTCCGCTGCATCTCGGAGCGCTTTCAGAAGTACGGCCCCGTTCTCCATGAAATAATCATCGACCGCTTCCCGTACTTCCTTATTTCCTTCATAATCGGAAAGAAGTTCTTTCACCTGTTCTGCGGACAGATACACCCCGGCAGAATAATTTTCTACAATCCCTTGCTGTGCAGGGGGTACGATGCCTTCAGGAAGAATATCCTTCCATGGCGTGATATACCTTTCCATCAGCGGGTACTCTTCCACCATGAAAGAAACGGCTGTACCGCGCACATAATAATGCTTGCGGAAAAACCCCTGCACCACCGCCATATAAAACCCGTGGGTGGTTTCAAATCGTTCTGAAGGCGGCGTCCCGGCGGCATACTTCATCAGATCCCTGTATTTATTTATGTAAAACGGATCCATCCCCGCGTCTTCCGCCACCGCCTCCAGTCGGGACGTATCCCCTTTCGCCAGGCTGTCCAGCAGGGAAAAATACCATGCATCCATCTGCTCTTCGCTGATCGGATGGAAAGTGATGTCATACCCCATATCCATTCTCCTTTATGCTTTGAATCCTTTTATACCATGATGAATCGGTACAGTAAAGCATGAAATGCCATGTTATAACAAACCTTACCGGCTATACTTCATCTTCCCTTAGCTCTCTGAAATCCCAAAGATGATATCCAAAATAACATTTGCCCGATTGGCCTATAAAAATTCCATGTTCCGGCATGTTGGCCAGTTCCCCCAGGTAAACTAAAGGAAGATCATCGGAAAACGGATAATCAACTGCTGCTTCTTCTTTGAGCGTGACCAATGTTCTTTCTTTCATCTTACTCATGAATTGCCTCTCCTCACATCACCCGTCCACGCTGAAATGACTTAACTGTCTAAACTCGTCATCCATGTATTCCAGCGTAAAGATATGCTCGTAATCAAACGTATGCTCCAGATAATTAATTTCTCCTATCGTAAGGTCAATGACCGGTTTCCCCAGTTTGCTCTTTATCTCCCCGGGATCCGTAATTCCATACATTTCTTTCAAATCGGGGGCAATATGCCGGACGATGTCATCAAGCCTTTCGTAATAATTTGCCGCCAGTTTCTTCACCGTATCAGGAAAATCTTCCCCCGGTTCCTCATCCCAGGCAAAGACGATCCCTTCGTATTCATAAACAAACTGCCCCAGGTTTTCACCAAACCGCATACGCTCTCCCCCTTATCCGGCATGGAATCAATCCGTTTTACTCCGCACATAAGTTTACAGCAAGCCGTCTGCCATCTATAAAAGTCACGGGCGTTTTCAATTTCACGGAGGAAGTCGGTCCGCAAAGCGGCAAAAGGGTTGAAAACCGGCCGCAATAAATGAAACAGCAGATGGTTTGAAATGATAAGCAAACAACCATTACCCGGTATGCTTATTAAAAGTCAAGGTAACCTTTCTTACTCCTTTGTCGTATTTGTTCATTGTAAATAAAATTTTAATGTTTTTATATGGCACACCTTCTGTATTTTCCTCCTCTGTTTCCGGCGGAGAAATCCCCAGCATTTCATAGGGATCTTTCCATTCCCTCCGTTTATCAAAAACAAGATCCATCCATACCGGATCGACATATATTTCTTTCGCACCATCTATGACCGCTTTTACAATCGCTGCCTCAGGCAAAGAACAGGGCGAATCCGATACGTTTTCAGCCTGTAATGTTATCGTTGTAAATTCATACCGGCTCTCACTTTTGAAAATATAGGGTCTGCTTATTTCTCCGGGCTGTAAGATGATATTGTTCAATTCTTCAGGCGTGCCGTTCTCTAAAATAAGGTTTTTGTGAAAGCAGTCACCAAAAGTATCGCTGCCTAAAATAAATGACTTTCCTATATCTGCGTGAAATGTAAAACCGTCCGGATTATCCGCATGCGTTTTTAGCTTCGGCGCTAATTCCTGACAAATTTCTTCGTATGACACAATGCTGAGACCGTCTTTTTTTGCTTTGGATATGTGTTGAAATATCAGGGTATCGTCATCATCTGCACCTTTCAAACGGATACCGGTAATATCCATTCGTATATTCAGTAACCCTTCATCAATAAGAACCGGATATTTTTCGGAAACAAAGGCAATAAATCCCATCGCCCTGTCATAAGGCACCTTCAATTCTTCAAGGGATTTAACTTTTGTATGATATACGAAATCAATGGAATCATCAAAAACAAGATCATCATCACCAAGTGCATGCGTTTTTTTGTATTCTTCAACTGCATGCTCACTGAAAACCTTATCAAAATTTGTCGTTATAGAAGGTGATGTCATGGAAAGAGGATCACGGGATACCGTATAGTAAACAGTAAGATCCGGATATTGGTCCAATGTCACAAACCAGCGATAATAACTCTCATCCTGCTTAATTGTATATGTATCCTTTCCAAATCTGTTATCCAAATACCGGATGATCCTTTCTTGATCTTCTTTTGTATGACCACAGCCGCCGGATAAAACGGTACTAAACAGCAGGAATAAAATGACTATCGGTTTTAAAAATTTCATCTGCCCCACCTTTTATGTTACATACGCAGATATTCTCTACGCACAGAATCCCCTGATCCTTCTATAAAACAGCCGGGAGAATAGCTCCCGAAACCATTATGACGGCGCCGAATATAATCCCCAGTATACACAGGGATAAAACCATACCGGATGTATGACGGTACACCTGAACAGAAAACAAACTGTAATCTACGGGCCGCTTAGTTACGGCATTCACAAGAAATGCGCATGCTTTATCTCTGATACGCACTTCATCATTCAAGGAAACCGTATATGTGCCGGCTTCCGCCTGAAAGGAATACAATTTCAGCCTAGACTTGCTGAGCCCGGTCACTGCGGTACGCAAAAGAGGAACACACAGGGGAACAGATTGTCCCGTATCCCGGTTGACAAGGGTCAGTCCAAATTCTCCGAGTGGCGCTTTTTTAAACTTTTCCCCGCTAAGCCATAAGCCATATTTCCCCCTTGCAGCAAGAGTAAATGTACCCGTTCCCCTGCTATAAGGCATTTCATAAATCATTTCAGACTTAGCAAAACGAATAACATATTTGATGCTTATAATCAACAGGAATAGTCCTGCCGGTATCAATAAACAAAATAAGTATTTCATGTTCCTCTCTCAAATAAAACTTTATAAAAGCACAAAACTATCCGCCTGCCGCACCATTTTTTCAGTCAGCCGCAAATATCTGCACAGCAATAAATCTGAGTAACCGGCTTTAAGTACAGCGGATAAACCATAGTGAGTATTACAGCAAGCCATCCACAATCTCAATGGTATACTTCATTTCCGATTGCCTGCGGATACGGTTATTTATGAGCTCCTTTGCCAGACCGCAGGCCTCCGCTTCATTCTTACCGCTAAAATAATAAATACTGTTATCATCCATATCCGCTTCACTGTCCGTTGCTTCCAGCTGCAGGCCGGGAATATGCCGGATAAGATACTCATCGACTTCCCCGTCAATCTCCAACTCCCTGCTCACATGGAGCATACCGCCGCCATAATTATAAAAACAGATTCTAATCATTGTCCCCCTCACAAAGACCTGTTCTTTTCGTAAGTCATATCCGCCGCTTCAAATGCGGCAAACCAATCCTATAACTGAATCCATTTCAGGCCATGAACATCCTGCAGCCTTAAGGAATGTCCGTCATGGCCGTTTTTCAATTCTATCCCCTTCTCTTCCACAGATATACGGGAATACCGGTGTTCCAGGCCGGCATACTTCCCTCTATGAATGTCAATCATGACACTGGTTATTGGACTCCATGTATTGTTATTAACTGTTTCTGCCAGTAAATAATAGGCATCTAAAAACAGCAGGCCCCTTCCATACACCCAAAAGGGAAGAGTGACGTCCAGCAGCGGAAGTTTTGCCGAATAAATTCCATCTCCCCGAGGCGATACAATCGTCCTGTTCAATTCTATTTCGCTTCCGTAATAAGCAATAACCGCATTTTGATCGCAAATGTATAAGGGAACACCTTCTTCGGCTACGTAAAATTTTTCCGTGTCCACGTCCCTTTCTTCTGTTTTATTTTCAATTTTATTGACCGGTTTATCATGCATATCAATCCATCTCATCAATCTTTCGGTTACTCTCTTATATCAAAATCGAGGCCAATCATGCCAATCCGCATATCTGCCACAAATCATATACTTGTTCTCTTTTCTTCACTCTTCCCTTTCCGGTCACCCAGCAATTTCCGCATCCTCTATGTTTCCGTTTTTATCCATACGCACAATGATGCAGTGTCCCCAGAAAATATCCCCGTCATCATAATACGCTTCTATTGATCCGTCGTTACGGAAAGCCAATTCGGACAAGGTGATCCGATCTGCAAATTGCTCTGCCGTGATTGGTTCCTCATCAGCATCGCCCAGCCAGTCGTTCGCTGTGTCCAGCATATGACCGGCAGCATAGGCGCGAAGCTGCCGATCCAGTTCGGGCATATTCATTTCATGCTTCTTATATGTGGCTAATGCAGCTTCACAGGTCTCGTCAGAACCTTCATCCGCATCTAAGGTAAAACCACAGTCCGGTGTCTTCATTTCGTACCATTTATACTGCCGGTTTAACAGAAAGTCTCCCCGCTGTGTGTGAATGTATTTAGGCTGCTGTAAATAGGCTGCCAGGGCTTCCAGCTCCTTCTGTCCGGCATCCCATTCCAGAACTTTCAGTACCAGGTACCGATTGTTCCATGACGCCACCCTATTCTCATCTAACATTTTGATTTTTGCTTTTCTGACTAAGAGCCTGTAAATCCCATACTGCTTGAAGTCATAGCCCCAGCCCGCTTCACGATCTGACGAAATAAGCCAGGTAAGAATCCCCTCACGCCGATCCAGCGCCCCTGTTTTGCAGTCTACGGTAGCATCCGTATAGACAAGAGGCCTGAGATAATCCTTCAAGTAAGCTGCGGCACCATTGGGCGCCTCTCGAAGCAGTGCATAGATTTCAATTTCTTCCTGCTCAAACTCCTCTTCAAATTCTTTTACACGTACAATACCCATCATGCCTCCTAATTTTTTAACAACCTGTTTTTATATAAGGATACCATATATTTTCTTCACAGAGTTTATAACCGGATTCCTATTTATATCCCTTGATTTCTTCTTCTGTCATGTTCAAAAGCCCGGTTACCCACATTCCTATGATATCGGAAAGAACGGGGTCACACCTGTATTCCTTTTCTCCATCCGGGTATGTACAGGAAAAAGCAGGTTCCCTCATAGCGGCTTCATAAAATTTCATAGCCAAACCGGCTAATTGATTGGGATTAAAAGAAAGAGATAATTTTTCAGCTATGGCACTGCGAATATTGTCCCAGTCCCGATTCCGCTCTTTATAATCGGCTCTTACTTTTGACACATATGCCGCGCAAAAGGTATGAAGCAAGGTTTGATTTTCATACAGATATTTACAATCAAAATCAGAAATGCATCCGGCATGGAGCAGGAACGTCAATAATTCGTCCATGTTTTCCGCCACTCTCCCGACACTGCCTTCACTGCTGATAAAACCGATACTGCCGTCCTCAAGAAAAACATATTCTCCTCCGCTGCCGTCACAGGCAAAAGCCTTGCATAGCATGGAGTAGGTTTCCTGATTTTCCGAAAACTGCACGTCCTGAAGCTGTTCATAAAAATAAATATCACATTCATGCATCAGCATGGTATTCAACTCTTCATTTTTTCCTATACTATTACAAAAGAAGCTGTCCATATATCCCTCTCTCCATACGCCTTACAGGGGACGGTATTACTCAAAATATAAATAAGGATGCGCCTGTATCAGCGCATGCCAATCCCTGTCGTATTCTATAATACTTTTTATGGATAAGTACATTTATGATAACAACAACGGTCTATGGCATGAGCTGCAAAGTGATTATTACATGCCCTGCCTGACAATTCCGGAGGAAGAAAAACATCCCATTGGCACATGGGGGCGGCGCAGGAAACGGTCCGACGGCCTTCTGTAACTGTTCTCCTTGTATCAGGATTATTATTTCTTGACTATTCATCAATTAATTGGAAGTGCTTTTCTTAACCCATATCAATTATTCTCCAGCGGACTTTTATCGTTCAATCATTCTTCTTTGTTGTCTTTGGAATTGTTCCATCTGTTGCATAAAAAATTCCGATTCTTTTCTATCCGCAATGAGATTTACACTCATTAACTTATTTAGTTTCTTCTCATGAAACCCATAAAAAACAGGATTCCGAACTTTGATGGTCAGCTTTAGGCAATTAAACGGACGCTTTTTAAATTTTATTTGTTCTATATCTTCGAGTTTAAATTTAAAATGCAATACACTCCGTCCTCTGCTTCCATAAGTATAATATTTAACAATATTATTTTCGTAAATTTCTAATTTCACTCCATTCATGAAGAGATAATATCCCATAAACCATACAAGGAGCGGAACGCCAACCAGCACTATTGCCATAATAATTTTATCTGAAAAATCAGTATTATAACTCATAAGATGATTCAGTATCCACAGAACAATAAAAGATAAAGATACCATGGATGAAAAGCCTATCCTATTAAATGTAGACTTATGAGGATATGTCAAGATAAGTTTTGGTTCATTTTGTAAATAATCTACTCCCATAATTTACCCTTTCTCACTTATTATCTCATCTTATTTATTATTTAAATCTCAATTTATCCATCACTAAAAACGGGATTTGTAAGGCTCTTTTTTCCTCTTTGAAGCCGTTTTCCATCAAAGAAATTTTTTTCTATTGCTGCTTTCGTATCGTATAGCATAAAGAACGAGCCTAATGCCCCGAACACACAGATGGTCATTACAACGTATAGTATGCTGTCCCAACACCAAGCTGCACGGACTGAGTTTGATTTCATCATTTGCGTCAAAAATATTACCATGGCGTTTCTTCACGTGCTCAAAGATTTTTTCGACTCTGTTGCGGACAGTGAGCTGACCGTCAGGATTGGAACGCGCATCAGAAGCAGTATAAAACTTCAAGGGACTATGAATATTACATTCGTCCTCTTAATAATCCTTTAGAAAGAAATAACGGCAGGCAGTCCAAACCATTTCGCAATCACACCATACAGAACCCAGGGCAGGAAAAGAAACAAAGGTGTCGCCAGGAAACACACGGCTTCAACTGCCGTTATGGCTGCATCCAGAAGCGCTCCGCCCAGATAGGCTGTATCCCAACTTTTTATGGCTTGATAGAGCACCAGGATATCTCCCCTGCTGTAAGACGAAGAGATGAGTTTTTCCCGGACTTTCCAACCGTAATGGTACACAATAATCTTCCACACGGAGAGTACTTCCAACGCAGGCAGGCAAAAGAGAAACAGTACCATCCAGAAAGAGCCTCCCCAAACGGCAATGCGGTTCATGATTATATATTGAAGTATATATATCTTAATTAACATAACCAGGAAGAACAGGGGAATCAGCAAAAAAATCAAGGGAATTTGAAAGAGTCGTTTAATGTCCATCATCTACACACCGCCCTTATGTCATCACAAGTTTTCAGAAGCATATCTCACGGTTCTTTTATCAAATCCTGTACCTCCATGCATCCGCACAAGTGCAGCTCAGGAACACCAATTCCGTTCCTTAAAGCATTGGACCCCATGCTGCCGAAGCTCCTTCATCAGTAAATCCGTGGATAAATCAATGATGTGTTCATTGGTAATCCAAACTATATGTCCATAGTACACACTGCCGTCAAAAGAAATCCACCGGCACCGATGACCATTCATTTTAATCACCCGTAATTCACCCACATAACCGCCCAGACTCCAACGGCCTCTTATAGGAAATTTTACAAATTGTACTTCTAAAATTTCATTCAGCTTATATGTATGAGCAAACAGTCCGTATCCTATGGTCAGGCTGTCTCCTTTGAAGCGGAGAACTTTATACCGTTCCCGCGCAGGAAGAGAGGAGAGTTTCATTAAATTATACGTCGCGGCTCCTATACAGACAGCCGCTATCAGCATAAAAGCCAATAATACCGTTTCCATCATTTCATACCCCGCTGATAAACATCTTCTGCTGTCTCTTCAGCCCGTTTTACCACTTTTTTCTGCCTTCCGTTATTTCCTATAGACAGAAGAAATACCATGTCTTTTTAACTCCTCCCGTAAATACGCTATGGTCCGCTCGATATCTTCTCCGGAATCGAGGATCGGGCAGAATTCTCCGGTGCGGGATCCGCTGTCAAACTGGAACGGTCCGCTTCTTGTCCCATCTTTCATGATAATCAACATCTTTCCTGCATGAGCCCATGGAATGCGCCAGCTGTGCATGCAGGAAAAAATGATCGTTGCTATCTTATCCTTTTCATACCTGACAGAAAATAACGCACGGACAACCAGCTGATTTCCTTCTATGGTAAAGATTCCGGTGTGCAAATGAAATTTCTTCACTAAGAAATCCAGCATCCATTTAAAAATATACAGAAAACCAAAAATGAAAACCAAGCGTTCAAACAATTCATCCATATAATGCCTCAAATCACAAGATAATTTACTTCTGTAAACAAGGCCTCGGAAATATCCGGCCGTTCCCTGAATCAAAAACAGATGCCAAGGGAATCCTTTACGCAGAAGGCTAACCTTTCATACCCATGCGGATTGTCTCCGCCAGCCTGGCATACCCCGGCGCGCCTTTGTATTTCCGGACAGATGCCAGCAGCCTGCCGTCCGCATTTTCCTGCAGCCATAATTCGATACCGTCATATACATCATAATTGAACGTATTTTCATATGTTTCATCAAAATACAAATCAATCATTTTTTCCAGAGCGGCAGGGAGATCGCTTTGCGCCAGCGCTTCATACTTTTTCATTAATCTTTCCATTTCATCATACGCATCCGCCATGCTTTTTCCTCCTTCGGCCGCCGTCGTCCGGACACAAAAAAAGAAACAAACCTTCATTTCTTAGGCCGGTCCCGCAAAACGGCTCCAGGCAAAAAAGAGAGCCGCGCCTTGCAGACTCTCTTTATATGTCATCATCTTATTCATTCTTGGAGCAGCATTTTCAAATCGTACCCATAACCGGCAGTGCGGTCACAGGCAGTCTTCTGCCAATCCTCATGAGCCGTGCCGTCCTTATGGAGGAAGTACCCGGAATCCAGGTAACGGATGATGACAAATTCCGAAGTGCTCTGCCCGAAACCGTCACCCCGTGAGAAATCAATTCCATGCCCTGTATTTCTGGTCATGACGGCTTCCAGCAAAGGAACGGTCAAAGCGTTCAGGGTAACGGTCATCTTCGGCATGTCAAAGAAAAATCTTCCTTTATCCGTAGTATAGATGCACAGATTACTGATCGTACCGTTTGTAATGCATTTGACACGGCGGATATCATGGATGGGGATTTCCTTTTTCCCATTTGTAATCACCCCTCCGGACAGGCGGGTTTCCCTCTTTTTAAAGTAAGAATAATCCAGCGGCAAGTCCAGTGTGTCCAGATTGTCCGGAAAATCATCAGTCAGCTTATGACGGGCAAAAGCGGTAATAATGGCTTTGGTCTCCCGTATATTATGGCCGTCAGAGGTATTGTACCGATCCGTATCCAGCTCAGCCATATTTTTCCAGTTCCGGCCGCGGAAAATAAGGTTATAACTGATGTTCGAATTCAGGTAACGTAAAGGCATAATCCCGTTTACGTCTTCAAAGTCCACATCTTTTAAAACTTCCCCATTGCCGTCTTTATACAGCAGGCCGTTTCTGCTGACCGTCAGTACATGTCCGTCTTTTTCTTCCAGAATGACGGGCTGCGTATCAAATACAGATATCATGTTTTTCCTCCTGTACACCTATAACGTTTTCAAAATGATTTCTATGACAAGCCCATGATTTTATTCAGCGGGATAATTCCCCTCTGGTTTTTGATTATAGCATAAACATAACGGCAGCGGTATAAATCAGATCGGCCCGTTATCACTTATTTCAAGCTTTCTGCCCGCCGGTTCATAGCGGAGTATATAGCGCCTGCCGCCGGTAAATCGGACCGTCCGCTCCTGCTGCTTTCCCTTACTTGGAAAAGACGGTATATTCGACAGCTGGTGCCGCAAGGTATATCCCGCCATTTCCAGCCTGTGCTCCCCGGGAAGAATATATACGCTCTTTCCGACCACAACAGCCGCTTTCGATTTCTGAATCGGCACGCCGTCTACGGAAAGGATCACGGCGCCGACGGCTTTCAGGAAACCGCCGCGTCTTTTCATCCGGATAAGGGCATGGGACGGATTCCTTTTCCGCCACCGCCATGCCAGCACAATACTTCTCATGTACACAAGGATGATACCCAATATAGGCATGCCGGGCGCCAGTAAAAATGCTTTTTCCCGAAACCGGGTCAGCACAAAATCCAATCCCAAAAAGAGCAGGGTCATCAAGGTGAAAATGATGCCTCCTATTTTCAGCGCCTGCTTCCAGAAACTCTCTTCATAAGCAGAGCGGAGCTCCATGATCACCACACTCATATACACAAAGAGTATGGTCCCCGTTGCTATGATCAGGAACGGCAGAGATATGGAATTACTCATGACCTTTATTCTCCTTGGATGTTTTAAAATTGGAGAAGCTTTTCTCCTTCTTTGCCAAAAGCATTTTATACCTTTCTCTTAAATCAGAAGAATATACTTTCGGCAAGTCAGATTCTTTCACTGCCTGCCATAGGGCAGCCGCCGCCCGCAGCGGATAACGAAATCCCGTGTTCCTTTTATCCCGGAAGAAATCTTTTACAAATCGGTTCCACTCACAAACCGATGCGTCATACTTTGCATAGTCCGATTTCCCCCAGTATACATCCAGCATATCCTGCATGGTAAACAATCTGTCTTCTTCCTTCTTTACTTTCCGCCATGCCGCCGCCATATCCGCCGTGAATTTAAAAGGCCTGGTTCCTGTCTGTTTCGCAAAATACTCTCTGAAAAAAGCGTTAAAGGAAAAACCGCAGTCCAAAAGCGGCGTATGTAATTCTATATCAGATACTTTTTTAGAAAGGCGCGGTACATCTTTCCTTTCCGCCAATTTTCCGCAAAAGTACTCTTCTATATGATGATTCAGTTCCTGTTTGGTTCCCCTGTATTCAATCCCGAGTTTTCTGCATATACCGGATAGTTCTTTACGGTACCAGTAATATTTTTTGAACTCTTCATATGAGACCAATGTCTCAAAATCAGGCCGTTTTCCCATTGAATCCTCCTGAAAATAACGCTGACAGACAGAATGCACCTATCCGTATGATTGTCATTTTCCCTCATTAATATTGAATATCTTACGTTTCCTGTCAAATATAATTTGATAGTGTCGGCCGGCTTTCAGTGCAACGGTCTTTTCACACCGCCCCTCCTCCACAGGAAATGAAGGCCGTTTATAGCCATGCCTTGCTGTGTATCCCGCCAGCTCTAGAGTGTGTTCCCCCGCGCGGATATATGCTGTCCTTCCCGCAACAACCGCATCATTGGAATATTGAACGGGAACCCGGTTTATGGAAAGGAGCATGACGCCCCGCTCTTTCCACAACCCATAGCGGTATTCCATCCTGACGACAGCATATAAAGGATTTTGTTTACGCCACCTCCGTGTTTTTCTGTAAGTAAAAGCAAGCAATAAACCTATCTCAAGTACCGCAATTCCTGTGAGCCACAAAAGAAATGACGGCCCCGCTTTCTCCCATGACAGAAACAGATTAGAAAGTGCTCCTATCCCCAACATGAGAACAATAGAAGAAACTGCAGCCGCCGTTACGATTTTCCCCTTCCCTATCGGTTTCTGATAAGACGAACGTATAGGAAAGCAAAAAGCTGCCACGATGAGAAGAAATCCCCATCCCGCCACCAATCCCAAAATTTCCGCCGGTACGCTTGAAAACATCTCTCTCCCCTTCTTTTAATTCGCCGGATCCTTCCGCATCCCCTCTTTCACAAACGGATCCCCTGTCCACAAAACAAGCACACCGGCAATGCTGCCGCGGCAAGGAACATGTAAAGGCATTTCTTTACCACCCAGCCATCCATCTTACAAAAATCAGACTGGCCGCAGCCATTCCCGTAGCAACAGCGATCGTAGCCCCCATGGACAAAATAATGGAAAAATAGTAAAAGTCCCTCCGCAATTCGGGCACAATTCGGGAATCAAGGCGCTCGGACTGCCGGGCTTTCCACAGAATCCACCATCCAAGAGGCACACCGTTAATTACACCACAGACAATATACGCCAGAAGGAGAGCTGCCATCATGCCCACATCAGACTCATTAAAATACCACGTATTCATGCCGAGAATAACCGTAACGGCAAGCCATGCTCCCAAATCAATCTCTATCCGTTCTGTCAATGTCAGATTTTTCAGAAGCCGTCCGAGTCTCACCCGATATCTTTGCAGGGAGCGTACCGTATCCAGACCAACAAGCAGGACAGCAGTCAATACAGCGACGCTTCCCAGAAACCATTCCATACTGTCCATTCTGACGAAGCTCCTCTCATTGCCTGTCTCTCTTTACTATATGATTATCTTTGATAATGCTGCCCACCACGTCTGTTATATTTTCCGCCGCATAAGTTACACTGTCCGGATCATGCACGTAACAGAGAATCTGCCCCTCTTTCCCCGCCTTTCCGGGCGCAAAGTCCAGCATCAAGTAGCAGCTGTCACAATACTCCGCAAAGGGAAACCATTTCGTATGAAATAAATACGGCCGCAGTCTGGCGTCCGCCATCCGCTCTATATCTTCTTTGGAAAAATAATCAGGAAAATCTGTCAGCAGTGCATCCCTGTTCTGAAAGTATCCCTTTACACGCCTTATCTGTTCTAAAGACAAGAGGGAAAATGCATACTCTCCTTTTCCCAATACGCAGGGCAGCATGCTGAAAAAACCGCTGCCGTTCTTATAGCGGTAAAGCTTTTTCCAGTCTTCAGGCAGAGAAACTCCATAGTCTTCCTCAAAGGTTTGAAGCTCCTTGTCCGAAGCGCCTTTTATTTCTTCATAAGCAGAAAAATATTCTTCCTCTACAGGATCATCCAGCCCCAGTTCTTCAAAATTTTCGCATACATATATCTCTATTGCCTTTATTTTTTCTATGAGATTCATCTGCTCCTCCGTTTCAGATACACCGCCGGTCTAACATATCACTCCAGGAAAATATGCCACCAACTCAATATGTCACTCAATGGAACGCCACCGATGAAATACGCCATGAATCCCCATATCACCCACCCCACTCCGTACAGAAGCACCTTGTAAAGGTAGGGCGCCGCCAAAAGAAATATAATAACTACCCCTGCTATGATGACAATCTTTTTCATTTTATTTTCTGTATTCATTCCCCATTCTCCCTTCATGAGCCGGATCTATCATATCTTCTGCCGTTCGATGACTCTCAACTCCCGCAGCAGACATAAAACACAGGAATCCCGTCGGGATCATTGATAAGCCCGTTCCCTTCACATTCATGTCCTTCATACTCCATTCCTTCCAGAAATACATGATCCCCCAGCTCTTTATCTGCCATCAGGTTCTGTAACTTGAAAATGAGTTCCTGCAAAGTAAATGCTTTCCCGTTATCCGCTTTCAAATGTGCCATGATTTCTACCTGCCACATATCATTATCCTTATTTTCCTCTTTCAGGTCATCTTCTTCATTCAGCCGTTCATTGTCATGCAGCTGTGCCGGGCTCCGTATCCACGCTTCATAGGTGACAAGGATTTCCGGTTCCTCCAATACAAACTCATCGGCCATGCCCTCCGACCAGTCATCAGGATACCGTTTCGCCATATACATATTGAAGTCACGGGCAAATGCATCCGGTAAGTATTCCTTTTGATTAAAAATCCATTCTATGTCGGAAACTTTTTTATACTTTTCCTCTTCCTCACTGCCCTCATTGTCCGGCCGCACCTTCAAATAATAAGCACTTAGCCGGGGAAATGACGACGGATTCATTTTTGCCAGTTCAGTCAGATCCGGCCGTAGATCCATTATTTCCAGACACCAGTCAATCACTTCCTGCGTCTTACTGCCTGTGATCGCCTTTTCAATCATTTCAAGCGCTTTCCATTGGTACAAAAACTTCTTTTCCTGCAGACGCAAAGAAATAGCGGCACAGGCATAGCCGTACCGGTAATACCACTTGGCATCCCGCTCCTGTTCTTTGACCAAGTCCAGCGTTTCCATCGCCTTTTCAGGCTGAATACTGTTATTATAAGCAACGGCAAGCTGGTTCAGCAGTTCCGCACTTAATACATTCGTACCGACAGATGTCAGGATACGGATGACTTCTTCCGGATCAAGAGATTTGATCCTTCTTATTTTTTCTTCTTCACTCATTGACAAAAAATCTTTAAGGTTTTCCATAATTTTCTTTCTCCGTTAAAATCCGGGGAATTCATTCTTTCTTTTATATACGGCGGCTTCCCGTTTCGGCGCATTCACACCAAACGACCGGAACTCCCGGCCCGGACAATTACGCTTCCGATTCTCCCGCAAAATGACTTTCTGCTTCTAAAAGGCGATATACCAGTTCCCCTGCATCATATAAATCTTTTTCTCTCAGGCTTTCACGATTGGTATGGAAATCTGTCATTCCCACACCGACCAGGACGGAAGGAAATCCTTTCACACAGAAAAAGTTCGCATCGCTTCCTCCTCCGCAGGGCGCTGTTTTTACAGCAAATCCCGCTTCTTTGCAGGCCATGCGGAATAAATTCATGAGCGGCGCGGTTTCTTCGATACGGAACGCGTCGTATTCTTTTACTTTTTCTATTTCCAGTGTGCCGGAAGGAAATGTCCCGGCGGCATTCTCAAAAGCGGCCACCATTTCACCAACCAGCTTTTCCAATTTTCCTTCGTCACGGCTCCGTGCTTCCGCTTCCACTACACAAAGTTCGGGGATTATATTCGTCGCGCGCCCGCCGGTAATCGTTCCGATATTGCAGGTTGTCTCTTCATCAATCCGTCCCGATGGGCACGAAGCAATGGCTTTTGCCGCCATGGCAATGGCATTCAATCCCTTTTCCGGTTCCATGCCGGCATGGGCTGCTTTCCCGTGAAATGTGAATTTCATCGCGTAATGCGACGGCCCTGCGGTGAAAACATGCCCTGCTTCCCCGTCCGCGTCAAACGTATAGCCGAAATCAATATCCTGCAGATATTTTTCTTCAATATTCTTTGAACCGACAAGACCGATTTCCTCCTGTACCGTAAAGATAGCCGTAACCTTCCCGTGAGGAATGAAATTTTCCTTCATCAGCGCGAGTCCTTCCAAAATAGCCGCCACGCCCGCTTTGTCATCGCTCCCGAGAATGGTTTCGCCGCGGGAACGGTACACGCCTCCCTCAAGAACAGGATCAATCCCCCGGCAGCATTCCACGCAGTCCATGTGTGCCGTGAGCGCCACTGACGGAAGTCCTTCCGCATTTGCAGGAAAAACGGCAATCAGGTTACCGCTGTCCCCCCCTTCTACGGAACCGTTATTGTCCTCGATGATTTCCGAGGCCCCCAGCGCTTTCAATTTCTTTTTCAAAAGGTCGCACACTTCCCGTTCCCCTTTACTGGGCGCATAAATGCGTACCAATTCTTCAAACGTTTCTCTCATTCTTTTTTCGTTGACCATGCTAACCTCCTGTGACATGTATCTGTGTCTGTTGTAAAACTCATCCGTTATGAAGGAGCTCTTACTCTTCTTCGGGCGCTTCCTTGTTTTCTTTTTCCTTTTCTTCCATCTCTTTCCTTTTTTCTTCCTCCAGCCAGAAGCCTTTCCGCAAAGCATGCTCCCCGAATTTTTCCTGTATGGCGTCCATCACTGCTGCCGCTTTGGCCTGCTTTTCCCTCACAGTCGAAAAAAGATCCACCGTTTCCAGCGGCGGCGCCAGGTTGGATGTCGTCACCCCGATCAGGCGCACCCCCTCATTCATGTAAATCCGTTTTTTGAGTTCCAGCGCGGCGGCATATATTTCCTCCTGCAAATCTGTCCCCTCTTCCAGAGAGAGGGAACGCGTCACTGTACGGAATGAAGCAAACCGTACCTTAAGGGAAATCGTCCGTCCCGCCAGCTTGTGCCTGCGGAGCCGCTTTGCCACCACATCGCTGTGTATGGCGATCTGCCGGTCAATGTCTGCAGGTTCCGTCAAATCCTTTTCGTAAGTCGACTCGTCTCCGATGGACTTAATCCGCCGTGACGCCTCTACGGCACGGTCATCCACGCCGAAAGACAGCCTTTGTATGAGAGACGCCTGGTTCCCCAAAACGGAAGCCAGTTTTGCGAAGGGCACTTTTTGTATATCTCCGATTGTCAAAAACCCCGCATTCCGCAATTTCCTTTCCGTCACGTTTCCTACGCCCCAAAGGCGGCGTACGGGAAGGGGCGCAAGGATTTCCTTTTCTTTCCCATAAGGGATGATACGGAGACCGTCAGGCTTATCCAGATCGCTTGCCAGCTTTGCCAGGAATTTATTGGGCGCGATACCTGCCGATGCCACAAGCCCCGTCTTTTCCTTTATTTCCGCCTTGATGGCACGGCCTACCGCCCCCAGGGTTTCATACTTTCCGCAAAGACCTGAAATATCCATAAAAGCTTCATCTAAAGAAAGCGGCTCGATTTCCACAGCATAATGCAGCATGATCTCATGGATTTCAGCTGAAACGGTTTTGTACACCTCGAAGCGGGGCGCTGTAAAAATGGCATCAGGGCAAAGCTCTCTCGCCTTCACCGCGGGCATGGCGGAATGGACGCCGAACGCGCGGGCCTCGTAAGATGCAGTCGCCACCACGCCGCGGCGGGAACGGCCGCCAACGATGACCGGTTTCCCCCGCCATTCCGGATGATCCCGCTGTTCTACAGACGCATAAAAAGCATCCATATCCACATGCATGATCCACCGCCTCATCCCCTCGCCTCCTCCGGTCTGCAAATATTTCCGTATTTCATCTTATGAAGAAATACGCCTGCTGTCAAACTGCTATCTTTACGGAAATGTCTGCATCGGTTAGTATAAATAGGAAGATTTAAATATATAAGTTAATCGATTGTCGAGGAGGTATCATGAAAGCACTCGTACTTTGGTCATCTCGCACAGGAAATACGAAAGCCGTGGGAGAAGCGATTTATGAAGCTCTTCCCTGTGAAAAGGAAATTTTTGAATCCGGCCGTCAGCCGAACGATCTTTCCTGTTATGATTTGATTTACGTAGGATTCTGGGGTTACCGCCAGGGCGCCGACATGCCATCAAGAAATGTCCTCTCTTCCCTCCATGGAAAGAAAGTCGCTATCTACGGCACGGCAGGCACCTATCCCGACTCTCCTGCGGCAATGAGCTACCTGAAAAGTTCATCAGAGCTGCTGGCAAAAGATAATATATTTTTAGGCGGTTTTATGTCACAGGGCCGCGTCCACTCCTTCCACATCGGAAAACGGAATGAGCATGCGGAAAAAGTCCATCCCATGACACCGGAACGTCTGGCGCGTTTACAGGAAGCGGAAAAGCACCCGAACGAGACAGATTTTAAAAACGCCTCTGAATGGGCCTTAAAAATGCTGGAAAAAGCAAGCCGGTAAAATCTGCAAAACCGGGTAACCTTTTTCAAACGGGTATATACGTTTTCATTTTAATAAGCTGTTTTTCTTTCTTTTATAATGAAATAATTTCATACATATTTATCATGTCATCCATTCCTTAAACGCATTTCATTCCCATTTATTATGAAACTTTCGAATACATACGCTTTTATTTATTGACAATGGCTTTTATATCATTTACAATGGCTACATATTTAAATGTATCGATAGAACTGCTTGGAAATCTGCTTATGGAATTTCCGCGGAAAAGAGGATTTTATGGATTACGAACCGAGTTACAAAGAATTTGCCACCATTTTCAAAGCGCTGTCCGACGAAACGCGTCTCCGCGTCATTGATATGCTTTCCTGCAAGGAAATGTCCGCCTGTGATATTCTCTCCAATTTCACCCTGTCCCAGTCTACACTGAGCTACCATATGAAGATTCTCATTGAAGCAGGCGTCGTTGATGCCAGAAGGGAAGGACTTTGGACGAAGTATTCCATCAACGATGATACATTCAACAGAATCATGGACTTCATGCCGGAGCTGTACAAGCTGAAAGATAAATGCATCTGCCAACAGATTAAATACTGCAAGACACCGGAAGAATGCGGCGAAGGAAAAGATCCTTTCGGTAACTGAAAAGGATTAAGAGCCTGTAAAGGCTCTTTTTTTGTCTGCATAGACAAAAATGACCATTTTGTGGGAGTGCCCCGGCGCAGTGAATTTCCATTTCTGCCCAAATGACAGCAAAAATGAAAAAGACTTTCCCGTCAAAAGGAAAGTCTTTTTCATTTTTTATTTTGCTTTTCTTACTTTGCTTACAAGATGTTTCTTCACAGGCTTCGCAGGCGGTGCAGTATGTTCTTTCGTATCTGCCGGAGCTGCCATAACGTTTTCATCAGTGTCTTCCTCTACCTGTGATTTCCATTCATCTGACACTCTCCCCGACTTGGCAAGAGAGTCCGACATTTCCGCCACTGCCTTGAAGTTGGCGCGGACACCGCTGCCCGTATTTTTATATTTGACCGCGCGGTCGCTGCCGATACCCAGGTTTTCTGCTTCCGCTGCGGCATCAATATTCGCGCCGAGGAAAATAAATTCCCAACCTGCTTCTTCCTTGCGATCTTTAATAAGCTTCTTTACCGTATCATAAGTATATTCTTCACTGTAATTTTCCTTACCGTCAGTAATGATAACAAAAAGCACTTTATTTCCCATCGCCTTGTTGCGAGTGTGGCCGATAAGGTCAATGCGGCGGATTGTCTTTCCCACTGCGTCAAGAAGCGCCGTCATGCCGCCGGGGGTATAATCCTTTTCCGTCATCTTTTCCACATCTTTGATGTCACGGTGATTATGGAGAATTTTATAGCGGTCGCTGAAAAGTACCGTTGTCACGCGGACATTTTCACCGGATTGCTTTTCTTTTTCAATCATGGAATTGAAACCGCCGATCGTATCACTGGTCAGATCGCTCATGGAGCCGCTTTCATCAAGAACGAGGACCATTTCCACACGGGACGGTTTTACTTCCTCTGCCGCTTTTTCTTCCGCCGCAGCAGTCTGCCCGAAAAAAAGCGCCGCTGATAATGCAGTCATTGCTAATAATTTTTTCATAGTTCCTCCTTATGTTTCAAAAAGAAATTTGTCTCCAATTCCTCTTCATCCATCACGGAAATTCCTTTTTCCATAAGCGCTTCGGCAAAAATACCGGCGCCCTTGATTTTCGTTCCCGTAAATGTGCCGTCATAAATTTCACGGACACCGCATGTAGGGCTCCGTGCTTTTAAAACCGCCAATTCAATTTCTTCGCCTTTAATCTCCTCCATGACCTTTTCCACACCGCCGCGGTAGATTTCATCCACGTCTTTCCCATTTCTATCGGTTACTTTTCCGTTAACGATTTCCGCAGGCACCCGCGGACTTCCCATACCGGAAGAAATTTCAGGGCAGACGGCAATAACTTCCTTCCCTCTGCAAAACGCCGCCACCGCTTCATTGAAATTGCTTCCGCCATTGTACTTGCACTTTTTCCCCAGCAGACAGGCACTGACTAAAATCTTCATATTGTTCCCCGCTGAATTTCTCTGTATTTCTTTTAGTATACCAACTGCCTTAAAATATTACAATGTACGGAGGTACCATAAAAGTCAAACACCGGCGGGCTTCTTTTTTATAATGGGGACAAGAAAAGTTCTTTAGCTTCTATATAAAAATACAATGCAGGCTATCCATTTTTCATGAAAAACATGGTAAAATAATGATGGCATATTAACTTTATGACTCCATGCAGCTTAGTATGCAGCAGTATAAAATCAGAAAGCCGATTACAGAAAGGACTTTTCATGTCTGTCCGGTCATATTTACCGATCATTTTTACAGTGACGGTTCTGTTGCCTTGCGCCGTATTTGCCAATACCGCAAAAGGGACAGCCGTTATTATCCATAACAGCGTTTCCGGTATGGATAATCAAATCTTATACTCTTCTTTTTATTCCGCCGAGAACGGCGCCAATGAAACGTCTACCGTATTTTTTAACGACGGGTTCGGCCGGCTTACTGCGTTTGAAAAAGAATATAGAGACGGCAAGATGACGATTACAATCCGTCAAAATATGAATATCGTCTGGAAAAATACATATACCGTCTCAAGTAATCATTTTTCCGTAGAGCGCATTGATACAGACGGCCATATCCTGTTCCGCATTCATGCCGGAGAACGGATCCTGATCGGGGAAATTGACAGCCGGGACAGATGGATTATAACCGAACCCCGAAAGAATCCCCGCGATGACACCGTGATTCCCCTTGCGGTTGAGGGAACCTCCGGGCAGCCGTAACAATTGCGCGGTCAATTGAACCTTATTGTGATTTCCACTCGTGTACCTTTTTATTTTCTTTATAAATCGTATGTGAGTTTTGTATAAACAGACAGGTGGTATCTATGAAAAAACAAATCCATTTACACCCTGACGACCTGAAGAAAAGCGATCAGATGGGGCTGACGTATAACTTGGGACAGGCCCATAAGCGGATGCTCCTGAAACAGTCTTCTATCATGAAAAAATACGGGCTCACCGCCCGCCAGGCACTTATCATCGCCTACCTGTCCACACATAAAAAGGAAATAGTCACCCAGAAAGTACTGGAAGACCACCTCCACCTGACCAATCCCACGATCACCGTCATGGTACGGACCATGATTAAGAAAGGCCTTATCCGCAAAGAGCGGGTTGAAGAAGATGCAAGGAAATACCGCCTCTTCCTCACCGACCGGGCAAAAGAAGTGGAAGAAGTCAGCCGCAGAGAAGCCATCGACCTGGACAGACGTTTCTACCAAGGCGTATCGGATACGGATATGAAAATTTTCCAGGGTGTCCTTGGAAAAATTTTGAAAAACCTGGATACCGTCTGATTTGTATGCATCAAGAACCGAAACCAATCGGTTCTTTTTTATTGCATCCCTGCAGAGTACAAACGGGGGTGCAGTAAGACGTCATCCGAAGCGCCAGTGAAGGATCTGTACCCATGGTGGGGGAAACGGAAAGACCCCTGCAGGGAGTCATAAGAGTCATAGATTCTTCACTCCGTGTCACCGTTCCGTTTGCCGTCTTTCCCACACAGCATTTTCCCACTGTTCAGAATGACGATTAAAGGAAAGCGTCACTAACGATGGGGAACGGAAAGCGTCATAATGACGGGATACGGTAAGGCATCATAATGACGGAGGGACGCTAAGCATCATAATGACAGAGAACATTAAACGTCATTCTGAGCGCCAGCGAAGAATCTGCTACCGTGGTAAGGAAAACGGTAAAACATCATCCGAATAATAGATTCTTCACTCCGTGTCACCGTTCCGTTTCCCATCGTTCTCACAAAGCATTCTTATCCTCGTTCAGAATGACGATTGGGGGAAAGCGTTACTAACGATGGGAAACGGAAAGCGTCATAATGACGGGATACGGTAAGGCATCATAATGACGGAGGGACGTTAAGCATCATAATGACAGAGAATATTAGACGTCATTCTGAGCGCCAGCGAAGAATCTGTTACTGTGGTGAGGGAAACGGTAAAAAGATAAAAGCTATCAGCTGTAAGCTGTAAACTATTAGCCGTTAGCCTGCAGCTGTCAGCTAAAAGTGCTGAATGACGGCAGACGGTCAGGTGTCACCTGGAGCGATGACGAAGGCTTGCTGTCGTGATGAGGAAAATGGTAAGAAGATAAAAGCTATCAGCTGTGAGCTGTCAGCTGCAAGCTAACTATTCTTTTACGATTCCATTCTGCTTTCCATGCAAAAACCGCGGGGCAGGGAAACCTCCGCGGTCGATGTTATTATTTGTTCTCATTATTATTGTTTATTATTTCACAAGATCCACTTTCTTTTTATGCGGTCCGTCCTGCGAAAAGAGCACGCATAGCATTCAGTACGGCAAGAATCATGACGCCTACATCGGCAAAGATGGCAAACCACATATTGGCGATACCGACCGCTCCCAGGAGAAGCACAACCAGCTTGATACCGATAGAGAACCATGTATTCTGGTTGACGATAGCCAGGCATTTACGGGAAATCCGGATCGCCTGGGAAATCTTCATGGGATCATCATCCATGAGAACTACATCCGCCGCTTCGATTGCCGCGTCAGATCCCATTGCGCCCATGGCAATTCCGATATCCGCGCGGGTGAGTACGGGAGCGTCATTGATACCGTCACCGACAAAGGCAAGATTTCCATTTCCTTTATTCTCCAGAAGGAGCTCTTCCACGTTCTGCACCTTATCAGCCGGCAGGAGCTCGCTGCGTACCTGGTCGATGCCGAGTTCCTTTGCTACAGTGTCAGCAACTTCTTTCGCATCGCCTGTGAGCATGACCGTCCTGGCGACACCCACCGATTTCAGGGCGGCAATGGCCGCTTTTGATGTTTCTTTCACCACATCAGAAATAATCACATGACCTGCATATCTTCCATTGATGGACACATGGATGACCGTACCCGCAGCATGACGATGGCAGTCATACCATTCGGCGCCTACGGCTTCCATCATTTTGGAATTTCCCACACATACTACATTGCCGTTTACATGGGCACGGATCCCCTCCCCGGCTATTTCCTCTACTGTTTCCACACGGCAGCTGTCCGATTCGTTAGGATACGCCGCGCGGAGAGAAGCCGCGATAGGATGCGTGGAGTACCGTTCTACATGGGCCGCCAGATGGAGCAGTTCTTTTTCGCTCATTTCCTGCGGATGGGCGGCAGTCACCTGGAACACCCCTTTGGTCAGGGTACCGGTCTTATCAAAAACCACCGTCTTAACCTTGGAGAGCGTTTCCAGATAGTTCGATCCCTTTACAAGGACGCCCGCCTTGCTCGCGCCGCCGATGCCGGCGAAGAAACTCAGGGGAATACTGATAACCAGCGCGCAGGGACAGGAAATAACGAGGAACGTAAGCGCCCTGTAAATCCACACATCCCAGTCAGCCGGCACCCCCATGAATCCCATACGGACAAACGGAGGAACGAGGGCAAGAGCGATCGCCGCCGCTACCACGGCAGGTGTATATACACGGGCAAATTTGGAAATAAAATCTTCCGCTTTTGATTTACGGGAACTGGCGTTTTCCACAAGATCAAGAATTTTGGAAACCGTCGATTCTCCAAACTCTTTCGTCGTCCGGATTTTCAAAAGACCATTGATATTGATGCAGCCGCTGATGACTTCATCGCCCGATTCCACTTCACGGGGCAGGCTTTCCCCTGTCAGGGCGCTGGTATTCAGTGTAGAACTGCCTTCCACCACTTCGCCGTCGATCGGAATCTTTTCACCGGGCTTCACGACGATGATCGTCCCCACTTCCACTTCGTCAGGATCGACCGCTTCCAGCTGCCCGTTTTCCCTTTCCACATTTGCGTAATCAGGACGAATATCCATCAGCTCGCTGATATTTCTGCGGCTCTTGCCGACGGCATAGCTCTGGAACCATTCGCCGATCTGGTAGAAAAGCATAACGCCGATGGCTTCCGTGTAATCACCGTCTTCATAAACAGCCAGGATAATCGCCCCCAGTGTGGCAATCGCCATAAGAAGGCTTTCATCAAAAGGCTGCCGGTTCTTCACGCCTTTAAAGGCTTTCCACAAAATATCGTACCCGATAATCAAGTAAGGAACCAGGTAAAGCCCGAACCGTACCATACCGCTTACCGGCGCAAAATGGAGGACAATCATTAGGATTGCCGCCACGATAATGCGTATTAAATTTCTCTTCTGTTTCTTGTTCATGTCAGCCTCTTTTCCCTTGCCGGCCAATATTCTAACAGCCTGTCAAACCCTTTTTATTTTAGGAAAATCTCGCAGTCATCCTCCACCTTTTTGCAGTTCTTGTACACTTCCTGCATAACAGCTTTCGGATCCTGCCCATCTTCAAATTCCACATTCATCTTGAGCAGCATATAATTAACTACGCAGTCTTTAACGCCTGCCGTTGCTTTGGCGGCATCTTCCATCTTCAGTGCGCATGCAGCGCAGTCCACGTCGATCTTGTAACTTTTTTTCATTTTTCTTCTCCTTTATTTTACATTTAAATAACCATTTAATCGTTAATCATATTATATTTTTTCTTTTACATTTTGTCAAGACTCTTTTCCGATAAATTTATCTTGCCATTTTCCCATGTATGTTACAATGTAAGAAAAATAATTTCTAAAGAGGTATACCATATGACAAAAAATAAATGCGGACTTCCGCACCACCATGGAAATGATGAAGAACGTATCATCAGCCGCCTGCCGTCCCAAGAGACAATCGACGATGTATCCATCCTGCTGAAACAGCTCAGCGATCCCACACGGCTGAAAATTTTCTGGATCCTCTGCCACATGGAAGAATGCGTCATCAATATTGCCGCCATCATGGATATGAGCAGTCCTGCCATTTCCCACCACTTACGTCTGCTGAAAGCCTGCGGACTGATTACATCCCGCCGCAACGGAAAAGAAATGTATTACAAAGCCGCCGATACGGAAATCGTGAATGAGCTCCACTACGCAATTGATAAAATCGCCTCTATTACCTGCCCTGACTGAAAGCAAAAGACCGTTCCCTATATAGGCAGCGGTTTTTTTGATGGCTGCATGTCAAATCAAAGGGAAGAAAGCGGTCATCTAACAGCTATCAGCTAGTGGCTAACAGCTAATGGTTACCGACTGCTGTCTTTCCCCAACACAAAGAGAAACCCACCGGCATAGCCGGTGGTTCTTCTTATGCGGCCCAAAGGCCTATCTTTCCAGCGGCGCGTCTACGCGCTTGCGGCCTGTTCACTTGCATCCTACTTCTTGCTACCCGTAAACGGGTCTTCAAAATTCAATGTTAATTCCTCACTCATTGCATCTTCTTTTAACTGGTTTTCTATATATCTTTCTATCACTTTCTCTTGTTTTCCCACTGTACTCACATAGTATCCTCTACACCAAAACTGTCTGTTCCTATACTTATACTTCATATTTCCCCATTTCTCATATATCATTAAGCTGCTTTTCCCTTTCAAGAACCCCATAAATCCTGATATGCTATACTTTGGCGGTACTTCTAACATCATATGTATATGATCTGGACAGGCTTCAGCCGATAATACAGTTACTCCTTTCCATTTACAAAGTTCACGTAGTATTTGTCCTATTTCATATCTTTTCTGTCCATAAAATACCTTCCTCCGATATTTAGGGGCAAATACTACGTGATACTTACAATCCCACTCTTGTGTCAAGTATTGGATACATATTTTTCTCAATAAAATTTCTCTTTAAACAAAAGTCATCTCTTATACAAGATTGTCTCTTGAATCTTTTTAATCTCAATTATTCCTAAAAACTTTAAGATAATCCTATATGTTAGACTATTGTGTCATCCGCTACTATATCTACTTATTTTTTGCCATATTTTTCTCTAAGCTTACGTTGCCATCCTTCCAATTCTTCCTCTCTCATTCGAAGTTGATAATATGTTTTCCCTTCTTTTTTTAAATATTGTTCACCAATTACTTTAGCAAAAATAATCTCACCTATAGCATAGTCATACACTCTTTTACCCTCTGGCAGCTCATTTTGATGAACACTCCCGAACATATTTCTATAGTCGAAAAGCTTAACCTTTAGATAATTGCCTGCTCTATCTGTCCTACTTACAGTACATTTTACGGTCTTTCCAATTAATGTTTCGTTATCATCACCCTTATAATCTAATAATTGAACACTCTTATTTAAGGCACGTAAGCCATCATAACTGAAACCCAGAATAAATTTTACTTTTTTGTTAACATCTTCTGTTGAGAACTGTTTATTTTGACCAGACGGCGAAAAAAATACTTCCATATTGTATGCCTTAATTTGTGCACTTCTTTCATGCTTATATTTCGAAAAACGTCCTTCCAAATAACACCCCTCTTTTTCAATATAATCCAACGATTTTCTGTAATATTTACCATTTTTTTGTTCAAAAGCATTTATTAGTCTATGAACCCCTTTCCCTTCTCCCAACCACTCATAAATTATTCTGTTATTAGGCATACGAGATGTTTTAGTTTTTAGTTCTTCTTGTAAATCAGGAATAATGGCTTCTGCTCTTGATGACCCTTCTATAGCTTTAATACAAATTAAAATAAAATAATAATAATACGCTTCGAGGTTATCTCCGATTTGTTTCCATGATGCAAGTTTTTGTAGTGCCTCATCCAGTAAAATATCGTCGTTATCTCCATCAAAATAACGTAATGCATTAAACCAAATTCTAATATTAGCACCATTTTTAGGTTCTTGGTTTATATTATCCTCCATTAACTGCATTACTTGTTTAACATTATCAGTTTTATCTTTCCCATCAGAAAAACAACTTTTTTCTTTTGCTCTGGCAATAAATCTTCTTACAACTGGTTTTTGTATATCTTCGGCATTACTTAAATATTCTTGCCACATCTCAATGGTGCTCTCAATATTGTAAATCATATCTTTCAAAGAGTCTGCACATTTTGCTGATAATCTTACTTTGTAGAATTCCGTATCTTCCTCTACTTGTAAACTTCTAAAACCTTCTAAAAGAGTTAATGCTCTATCATAATATTTCATAAACCATGACTCTCTATATTGCTTTATAAAATCTTCTGTAGAACATCCGTATAATTCTTTTCCAAAGTCCACAACAGAAATGCACATTTCAATGTCAGAAATATATCCTGCCACCTTATTATTAGTTTCCCGCACTTTTTCAAACTGTTCACTCGCTTCTTCAAGGTTATCGTATATTTCATTAATTTTTTTTGATAACAACTGTTCATCGTCACACTCTTTACATTCCCGCGCTTCTCTATATAATTTTCGTTCTATATATTTCCTTATACTCATACCATATATATGGTATAAAATCGAATCATACTCACCTAATCCTTCCGCAAGAGATACTGCTTCCTTAGCTTCATATATCCCTTTTTCATAATTTTTTTCAATATGCGAATAATATCGTGATAAATGTGCTTTAAAATGAGGTTCCTCCGTGTAGGTATTCACAAGTTCTTTGAAAACCAGTCCTATAGAATTGTATCTTTCATGCTCATCAACATTGTTTGGAATCAATGATTTCATATATTCTATCGCAGGTGCGAACTTACTATTAATCAAGCTATCCGGATCTCGAAGAATTAACAAATTCTTTAAAACATCTATAGTTGAGTTAAGATCAAACATAATGTTCTGCTTAGAATATTTAATAAAATCTCTAAGAAATTTTGAAAAATTCTCTGCTTGTTCTAATGCTCTATCATTAGCTCCTTTAGAAATTCTCTGTAAAATTATTTCTTTAGCAAATCTCGGATGACGCATCCTAACAAAAGAATTCTGTCCAAGATTTTGAACACGTATCAAATTATCATTAACTGGATTTTCAAACATTTCCATAGTATTATCAGATATCTTTAAAAAACTAATATCCAATTCTCTATTTGCAAACCAGTCCACCAAAGAAATATATTCTAAAACCAATCTGTCATTGTTAGAAATATAATGCAAATAATTTTCGATATAATTCTTTACACCTTTAAACTTTTCTTCAAAAGTGTACATTGACATGAAAAACGGATATCTTTCTTTAGGATTTTTTAGTAAATTATTAATTTCACGTTTCTTTTCATCGGTCAAATATGGATCTAATTTTTTCACCATCTCATTGAACTCATCATCTATTAATAATTTCAAATCATCATCGGACGAATTTTGTTTTCCTTTCAACCTGCTCACAAATAAAAACACATGTGGAATTGCTTGAGACATTAATTCTCCATTCAATTTCTTTAAATCATCATCACTTATTACCGAACTCTCGACCACTATTAATATCGACATCCCCACTAAACGATAATAATTAGACACCTGTATTGATGTAATTCTTTCATTGTATGAAATCAATAACAAAACCGGCATTTCTTTGCTCAAATGGTATGCAATAATTCTTGATAAAGTCGTTCCGCCAGCACCCGGATCATGGTTTAGCCGAATTATTTTGCTTGATGTTTCTCTACTACTTTTAATGATATTATTCTTAATATTTCTAAATTGTGCTATCCTATCTATCGCAAATCCATTCTTCACGCCGTACCAACTAAGTAAATTTCCCCCTTGATAAAACAATTCACAACTCTTGCTGTCATCATCTTTTTCTTCATCTCCTATTCTTAAATAAGGAATTTCGAAACAAGAATAATCCTCTAACTGAACTTCAACTCTTCCCTCTCTGCCACACACATAATGACCTTGTTTAAAATTATGTTTGTTAAATAGGGATGCGAAATTCTTTATTCCTTGCGAAAAATCCGCTTCACTCATTGGAAATTTTTTTAGTATTTCTTTATAATCATCAATTATTTCCTCGAATTGCACCTCTTGAGACAGTAGATATATTTTTAAAGAATCTTCGTATATTGCATCAAAAGCATTCAAGATCTCCTTAATTTTTTTTACCTCTCCGCCCATTATTATAACTTTTAATGGTTTAGAAAATACTTCTCTATACTTGCATAGACATTCATTTAGTATAGATCCATATTTTTGACGCCATCTACGATCAGATTCTACTAATGATTCTGGGATATCTTGTATTCCATTTATGTGAAACCAATACGGCGTGTTACTTACTGCATTAAAAAATGAATTTTTGGGAGATGAAACATCAAAAGAATTAGCTTCAATACCATATTCATTCGCATATGCTTTGAATAATCCATCTTCCCTAGTATTTATGTCAAAATCTATGATTAACGACCATTTAATAAACAACAGTCTCTGTTTTGCTAAATCATCTAAATTAACTTTGTCACATATTAAGCAAAAATTATATCTTTGCGTTACATCCCAATATCCACACTCATCCTGCAAATTTACGTATTCGGTCGACTGGATTAAATTAATTTTTGGGTTCGAATCTATGTATTCTAGGATAAATTTGCGAATTTCGTTATAGGACTCTATAAATATATTAGAATCCACATCATTTCCTATGTGCTTGTTATCATTATAAATTGGATTAATATTTCTTTTAATCAAATCAAAATCAATACTCGTGCTTTTCCGATTAGGGATAGCATACAAATCCATCTGTTCAGACAAATATTTTAAATTTACTATACTACCGTTGGATTGTTTTCCATTTTCAATAATGTGAACTAAAACCTTATACTCTTTCCATGGGATTACTTTCTGATCATACAATTCCTTATATCTCTTATCCAAATAATGTTTTAATCCCAATTCATAAGATTGTTGTAACTTATTCCCTGCAGTATTTAATTTTTTCTGAGCTTCCTCTTTATTACCTTCTAATAAATCTTTATACTGGTTAAAATATGATTGACTTTCATTAAATAATGAAATAATAACCCCTTTATTCTTGTAACCAAATGTTTTTTTCATATCACACCTCTAGTTTCATATGCTTTTTACTAAAAACACAACATTTTATTATCTTTTTCAAATTTGCAATCCATTTTTTACTTCTATTTTAACTGCAACACAGGATTTTTCAAGAGATTATTGATAAGGTCAGTATAAATCATCTGATCGACCACTTCCGTTATGCTTGTGATTCTTTGCCCTGCATCTTTGGAGGACGCTCCGCAATGATAGATTCGCTGATGTTCGGTATTCCAGTCGATAATAATGTATCGGTCATGAAACTCTCCGCCGGACTTTTGGAATGTTATCTTTCGAAACGGATATTCTTGGCAGAAGTCTTGATATTCAAGGGTATGGAGTCCTTTGCCAATATTATCGCTGAATATAATGATCTCTATCGATGAAGGAACATCCTTTAATAAAACCAAAGTTTTCACTCCGATGTAGTTATCGACAATATAAATACTCTTTTTCGCTATGCTGTAAATGTCCTTATAGGCAAGATTTGCTTCGATTGGCTGTCCGTTCAAGAGTAAAAATCCGTATTTAAGCTGCGGATTGCTAAGGTCAAGAATCAGGTCAGACAGTTCGGATTTATGCACCACATTATTTAAGGTGTCCATCACTTCCACCACCTGTTCTTCCACATCTCTTAAATCTCGTCTTAAATCTTGCATTTCCACGACATTACTCGTAATCTGCATCGAAAGCTGCAAAAACTCTCTTTTCCCAATCAACCCTTGATTTTCTACGATGTAGTCTTTCATTTGCTTGAAAGTGCAAATCAAGGCTTTACTCTGCTTGACTGCAAGCTCTCCTTTGAGAACTGTCATCAGCATATAGATTCCCTGCTCGGTAAAAGCATGAGGATTGTACTTAATATTACTGCCTCTTCCTGCACTCTTGTTCAAGGTCGCATTTTGCGACCTTGTAAGTTCAGATACTTCCTCATCCGTTAATTGAAACATAAAGTCTTCATCAAATTTCTCAATATTTCTTTTAACCTGCTCATTAAATCGCTTTGTTTCATATCCATAGATTTCGGCTAATTCAAAGTCAAGCATAACCTTTTGTTCCCTAATAATATAAATCTTTTTTACAAGGGATTCATGATTTACAATCATCATTTCATCTTTTTTATCCATTTCTTTATCCTCTTTATTCAAATTTCCAAACAATTCATTTCAATAAATTATATTGTATCATAAATGAAAAATACTCATTATAATGCCTTTGAAGAATTAAAACAATATAAGTATCCCCATCAGACCACAAGGCCATTTTGTATGTGCTAAACTATGTTCATATGACATGTTAAAAAGCCTCCTTCTATTAATTAAAACTGCAGTTTACAGGCCGCAATTTTATATTAATACTTAGGGAGGCTTTTTAACATTAAAGACTCAACGCTAAAGCTCAACTGAACCCCTGGTCTAACCAGGGGTTTTCTTTTTTCAAAAAACCGACCCATTTGTATGGATCGGTTCTTGTGTTGGGATCAAAGGGTTCCTGTCGTTTTGAGCCGTGTCAGCGCACGCTGGAGGGCGAGTTTGGCACGGTCGACATCGATTTCTTTGCTCTTGGACGCGAGCCTGTCTTCCGCACGTTTCTTCGCGGCTTGGGCACGGGCAATATCGATGGTGTCCGCCAGCTCCGCCAGGGGGGCTACGATATTTACCTGATTGTCCTTTATTTCCAGGAAACCGCCAAATACGGCCACCTTTTGTTCCTTTCCGCCTTTAATGATGCGCACGGGGCACATTTCAAGAGCGGCTGCCAGAGGCAGATGGTTTTTCATGACGGCAAATTCGCCGTCTGCTGCACGGGCCACCACCATTTCCACGCCGGTTTCTCGATAAATCGGTCCGTCGGGGCTGATGACTTCCACGTGCATGGGATTCGTAAGGGTATCAGCCATGGCTTATTCCCCTTTCTTCATCTTTTCAGCCT
>ERZ1034913.35-NODE-35-length-136140-cov-400.805254_pt1 | contig 136140 bp, 139 predicted proteins | sample MGYA00520697_ERZ1034913 | MGnify/ENA primary metagenome ERZ1034913 (study PRJEB33766, sample SAMN09781786) | gut metagenome | biome: gut microbiome | host: Homo sapiens | place: Madagascar | study: EMG produced TPA metagenomics assembly of the PRJNA485056 data...
AACAAGTTTGTTGTTTGTCACAACTTTCGTTTCAGCTATTCTGTTTTCAATGTTCATTTTTCGACTCCAACGCTTTCAACTTACTTGAGTTGATTTGCTATCGGGGTAACTCTCAACCGATTTCTCTCGGTTCCTTTATCTTACTACGTGAATTTTTATTGTCAAGTAGTTTTTGAAATAAATTTTAAAAATCTTTTTTGCTGTTTGCTATTTATATTTTCAAAACTCATCTTGTCTTTCGACGTCTTTAAGTGTAAAACAAACAATTTTAAAAATCAACCCCTTTGTTCAATATTTTTTGAATTAATTTAATATTTATTAATAAAAATAACAAAAACGTTAATTCTAAAGGGTTTTCACTACATTAGATTTTGTAAAAAATGTATTTTTCATAAATTTTTCAATGAATAATACGCATAATTTCAAAATTTTGTCATGATTTTTTTATAAAATTGATAATTAATATTAGAAAAATTTTCAAATAAAAAACAAAAAAGGTGCAAAATGCACCTTTTTATCACGTTAAAAACTATATGAATTTATGCGGCTTCAGGTTTAGGACCTGCGATTGCATCTCGAATTTTTGACCCTAAACATACAGCCAAGGCAGTAACACCGGCAGTTGCGATATAAGACAACGCCCCCCATCTGTTAGCTTTTACAACTTTTTTAGCCAATTCTGGACTCAAAATCTTTTTAGCTAGTGCGTTTCCTCTAGCTGATGCCTTCAATTCCTCAGCCACCATCGGAAGCATTGATGCTAACGTTAATTTACCTGCATTGTTTTTAATAAATGTAGTAACCTTGTCGAAAACACCGTTTGTTTCTTCACCTTCAGCCTTTTTACGCTTGAAAATCGCAATAGCACCGATTGCTAAAGGCGCAAACATAGAGAATTTACGAAGTTTTTGCATCCTGCCCCAGAATTTGCTTGAATTTGCGTTTATAGAGTGACCAATTTCATGGAAACCTGACAAGCCCAATTTTTCAGTATTTAGAACAACCTGATTGGTTGCAGGATTGTAAAATGCATTTCTACCTGCTTTAGCTGCACCATAAGGATTAGCTTGGTCTTTCAAAGCTTCAATAATTTTCGCCTTAACGCGTCCAAAGAATGATGTCGCTTGCTTAGGTTTAAGTTCAGGCACAGTAATAGTTTTAAGTTTATCCAAGATGCTAGATGGTTTTGATATGCCACCTAATGCTGCAGCAGATTTTAACGGATTATTTGCTGATGTTTTCAAATCCACAATTTTTACTCCTGCATTTGCCATGCCAGAAGTTCCAAGAGCCTGATTCAAACCAATTCGCAGCGCATCTGAGTTCAAACCTTTATTAAGAGATTGCATTTTGTGGCTTGCAAAAATTCCTGCCGGCATAGCTGCCAATGATGCAACCTGAAACGCAGTAGTACCTGCGACAACCCCTGCTGTAGTTTTTACAAACCCAGGTTTTTGATACTGAGTACCGTCAGACGAATAAATACGTGTGTTCATAATTCCCAAATCCCCAACTTTCCTTTTGATTATTTCCCCTATGTATTAATCAAGGATTTTTTCAGTTGAGAATTTACACACCTCACCACATCATATCATATCATATCATAAAGAGCATTATAGTTGAGTTTCAGCGATTTTAAACACAACTTAATATTTCGTTACATTTGAGTTATTTTTAAGATTTTAAAAAATGTTCATTCAAGCTTTATAGAAATTACTTAACCTAATATTGATTATGGAAAAAATTATGAATCCAGTTCAGGGTGACATAGACTTATTTGTTTGTCTCTCCGAATGGGAGAGACCTTTTCATGTGGGCTAGTGAGCCCACCCTACCTTATTTATATACTCCATGTACATTAATAACAAAAAAGAGCGCGTATTCCACGCGCCCTTTGAATATATTTTTTTCGAATTAAGCAATCTCTCCATTGTCGTCACCTTCAACTGGTGGAGCAGAATTTACTACTTGAACACCAAATCGAGTTCTAAACAAGTGCTTAACCGTATCACTTTGAATTTCGTACATCATTTTATTAAATAAATCGTAAGCCTCTTTCTTATACTCAATCAATGGATCTTTTTGACCATAAGCACGAAGTCCGATACCATCTCTTAGCATATCAATATTATGCAAGTGGTCAATCCATTTGTTATCTACAACTTTAAGTAAAACATCTTTTTCCAATTGCCTTACGATATTATTTTCAGAGAACGGCTCTTGAAGCTCATAATTTGCACCATACTGTTGAACAACTTGGTTATAAAAATTGATAATTTCAATTTCATGGGTTTTATATGCCTCAACAACGTAATCCTTAATTTTGTTGAACATAGGTTCAAAACGCATATTTTGAATATCCGAAACTTCAAATGATGAAAGTTGCGGAACTGTTGAATGTAGCTCTTTAATCATCGTTTGCAAATCTTCATAAACATATTCCTCAACCTTTTGCTCAGGCGAAATATAACTTCTCATCAGCCTATCAACTTCACGTTCCATCATGTAATAAATGTCATCTTGCAAACCTTTGCCATGAAGAACACGACGTCTTTGTCTATAGAATTTTTCACGTTGAATATTCATAACATCATCATATTCAAGAACAGATTTTCTCATATCAAAGTGGAAAGTTTCAACTTTTTTCTGAGCTGATTCAATACGTTTTGTAATAAGCGGATGGTCAATTGCCATATTTTCAGGAACATTCAACGCAGTCATTAATTGAGTAATTTTTTCACCGCCAAATATTCTCATCAAATTATCTTCAAGTGACAAGAAAAATCTTGTTGACCCAGGGTCACCCTGACGTGCAGCACGACCTCTCAACTGGTTATCAATACGACGTGACTCATGACGTTCAGTACCAATTACGTGCAAACCACCAACAGCAACAACTTTGTCATGCTCATATTCTGTGATACCTCTAGCCCTTGTCAAAGCCTCTTCTTTCAATCTTTCATAATCAGGATTGGTTTCATCAATACCCTGATCTTCAAGTTCAGCTTTAGCCAAATATTCAGCATTACCACCAAGCAAAATATCTGTACCACGACCAGCCATATTTGTTGCAATCGTAACAGCGCCCAAACGACCTGCCTGAGCAATAATATGAGCCTCTTTTTCGTGATGTTTTGCATTCAAAACATTGTGTTTGATACCTCTTTGTCTCAACAATTCTGAAACGTACTCAGATTTTTCAATACTGATTGTACCAACCAAAACAGGTCTACCGATTTTGTGTTGAGCGATAATATCATCAACAACCGCCAAAAATTTCTGAACCTCTGATTTATAAATAACATCAGGGTAGTTAATCCTAATATCAGGTTTGTTTGTAGGAATTGTAGTAACTTCCAAGTTATAAATTTTACCAAATTCAGCCTCTTCAGTCATTGCAGTACCTGTCATACCTGAAAGTTTAGGATATAATCTGAACAAATTTTGGAAAGTTATGCTTGCCAAAGTTTGAGTTTCATCTTGAATTTCAACCCCTTCTTTAGCCTCAACAGCTTGGTGTAAACCATCAGACCAGCGTCTGCCTTCCATCAAACGACCTGTAAACTCATCGACAATCATTACTTCGCCATTTTTAACAACATAATCAGTATCTTTGACAAACAATTCTTTAGCTTTCAAAGCTTGCAACAAATGGTGTGCGTACTGAGTATGAATATCAAACAAATCATTAATTCCGATAAGTTCTTGCGCGTGGTCAATACCTTCTTCTGTCAAAATTACGTTTTTATTTTTTTCATCAACTGTATAATCAACTTCCTTGGTCAACTGCGGTGCAATTTTTGCCATTAATTGATAAGTTTCTGCTGATTGAGCTAACCTACCACTGATAATCAACGGAGTTCTTGCCTCATCAATCAAAATACTATCGACTTCATCTATAATTGCGTAATTAAAAGGTCGTTGTACAAGCATTTCTTCACTGCCTGCCATATTATCTCTTAAATAGTCAAAACCAAATTCATTGTTTGTACCGTAAGTAATATCACACTGATATGCATTACGTTTCAATTCAAAATCTCTTGCACCTTCACCACTTGAAAGAACAACACCTACTGTTAGACCTAAAAATCTATAGATTTTGCCCATCCATTCACTATCACGTTTTGCCAAATAATCGTTTACAGTAACAACGTGAACACCTTTACCTGTTAGGGCATTTAAGTATGCTGGTAAAGTTGCAACAAGAGTTTTACCTTCACCTGTTCTCATCTCTGCAATATGACCGTTATGCAAGAAATAACCGCCAATCAACTGAACGTCAAAATGGCGCATATTCAAAACCCTTTTACCAGCCTCACGAACAGTTGCAAATGCTTCCGGCAGGATTTTATCAAGGGCTTCTTTTTCAAGTTTCAAATCTTCTTTAAAATTCTTTGAAGTAGGGCGTTTTGCCAAAATATCTTTAAATTCCTGAGTTTTAGCCTTCAACTCATCATCAGTAAGTTTTGCAAATTCAGGTTCTAACGCGTTGATATGTTCAACTATACCCATCATTGCCTTAACTTTTTTTTCGTTAGGGTCTCCCAATAACTTTAATAAATATTTTAACATTAATTAGTACCTCTCCAAGTCTATCATTGCTTAAAGTGTAACATAAACATAATATATTGGTGAAATCTTAATGAAAAATTAAGGATTTGGTGGATGCCGAGGAATGTATGGCAAGAGGTAAAGCAAAATAAAGATTATATTTTTATTTTATTAATCATGTAGGGTGGGCTCACTAGCCCACCTGTAAAATTAACAAATTTCCTATCTCAAATTCTTAACTGCCCATTTGAAATAATCAGATTCACTACGGGCTTTTTGAGCACAAGCAATACCATTATAAGGGTCATTACTGTCAAGATTACAATATTTATCTAAATCGGTATAAAGAGTATTAGTATCCCCCATTGTTTTTAATTCGCCATCTACAAGTTGAAACGTAAACACGTCATAACCAAAGCGATTGGGGGGATTTTTAAAACCGTTAAGATCGACAGTAACCATAATTGGAGGATTATCAGTACAGAATGGACAATTTTCAAACATCAAAACTGTCCCATCCTGTATTAAAATTACACCATCATCTAAATACCCACCCATTGAATTAGATACCATTGTTCTAGTAGCCTTCAAATTTCTGTAATTATTTCGTAATTCAACCCCAAAACACGAAATACCATAATTTCCACAATCTGTTGCACCTGTCAGATATTTGGCAAATGTTTTGTAATAACTTGCATGAACTTTGTAATCAGCAGGATCAAGCGAAACTTCATCACCTTCCATGCGCCTGAAAACTTGTTGAATGGTTGAATAGGATTTTAAAAATTGCGAATGGAGTTGATGCGCTTTGTAATTCACCATCAATGTTGGAATAGTCATTGCCGCAACAACACCGATTATTCCAAGAGTGATTAATACCTCTGCTAAAGTAAACCCAAATCTTACCTTGAATTGTGGCAAATCTAGGTATGTAGCACCTTTTACTAAAGTATAATCAATTCTTTTATTCGTAATTTTCATAATACCTCCATGAGAAATATCCACTATTATAATAGTATAGAATACACATTGTCAATAGTATAAGATTTGACTATGTCAAATTACACAGAGGTACTAAAAAAGATTGGACTGAATTTCCGCGTAGAAAGAACAAAAAGAAGTCTTTCTCAGGAAAAATTCGCCGAACTTGCCAATGTTCATACAAATTATATCGGCAAAGTTGAGCGTGGAGAGCAAAACCTCACAGTACGCAAAATTGTAGACCTTGCAAATTCGCTCAATGTACCTGTTGAAAATATTTTGAATTTGACTGTGTAGTCATCAAAAATAACGGTCGGCATAGCAATGCCGACCTGCTCTATTACTTCTGACCTAAAATAAACTGCCACTTACGCAGACAAAGTAAAGATTTCGTAGATTTCCTCGTCTGAAAGTTCTGTAATAATCTTTTCACCTTCGTATACAGCCAAATCTGCAAGTTCTTTCTTTGACTTCAACATTTCATCAATCTTTTCTTCAAAAGTGCCAAGTGTTATCATTCTGTGAACCATTACATTTTTGTCTTGACCAATACGATAAGTTCTATCTGTTGCTTGGTCTTCTACCGCTGGATTCCACCACAAATCATAGTGGATAACATTTGTTGCACTTGTCAAGTTCAAACCTGTGCCACCGGCTTTCAATGACAGAATCATAACTTTTGCCTCCGGATCAGTTTGGAATCTTTCAATCAACTCTTCCCTTTGAGGTACGGTCAAGCTACCATGGAAGAACAATGGATCAGTGCCACACTCTTGATTAATAACTTTGCACAAAATATCGCCCATCTCTTTATATTGAGTAAAGATAAGAGTCTTTTCACCGTTATCAATAATACTTTGAACAAGGTCGATACATTTTTCCATCTTGCCTGACAATTCTCTGCCCATTTCACCTGATTTCAAGAACTGATATGGGTGGTTACAAATTTGTTTAAGCGCAGTAATAAGTTTGAAAATATTGCCACGTCTGTTTACACCTGTAAAACCACTGATTTTTGTCATCATTTCGTTTAATGTTTTTTCGTAAAGAACAGCCTGAACCTTTGACAAGTAGCAGTATTCGTTTAGAACCATCTTTTCCGGCAAATCAGAAATTACATGCTTATCAGTTTTCAAACGTCTTAATACGAAAGGAGAAATAGACATTCTCAACTTGTTAGCCCTTGAATGTTCTTTAAAACGTTCAATAGGAATTGCATAACTTTTTTGGAATTCACGAAGTGAACCCAAGTACCCTTTATTAATAAAGTCAAAAATACTCCAAAGTTCTGTCAATCTGTTTTCTACAGGAGTACCAGTCATAGCAACTTTGACATCGGCCTTCAACATCTTGATAGCAAGAGTTTGAGCTGTATCAGGGTTTTTGATATTTTGAGCTTCATCTACAATAATCATGCTCCACGCGTGTTTTTTAAGCTCCTCAACATCAATTCTCATAATTGCATAAGTTGTCAAAATTACATCATGATTAACATCAAGTTGTCTATCCGGTCCGTGATAAATAACGGCATCAAGATTTGGTGCGAACAACTGTAACTCTTTCATCCAGTTACCCATCAACGTGGTTGGACAAATTACAAGGACAGGCTTTTTGAGTTTATTTTCTTCTTTCATTTTCAAAATCAAACTGATAACCTGAATAGTTTTACCTAACCCCATATCATCTGCCATACAGGCACCAAAACCTTTTGAAACATTTGTCCACAACCATTTCAAACCAATTTCCTGATATGGTCTCAATTCGCCCTTCAATGTTTTTGGAACAGTCATTTCTACAGGCTTTGTAAAGTCCGCAAGAACCCTTGCAAATGCTGCATCATAATCAAAATCATATTGGTCAAGTTGACCTGACAATGAAGCATGGATAAGTTCCATTCTTGACATTGATTTAAGATTAGATTTAGCAATTTGTTCAAAAATCTTTTTGCTTTCTTCTTGGTCAATCAAAACGTATTTATTCTTATATTTGATTAAGCCATTATTATTTTCAAGTAATTTTTTGTATTCTTCAATAGAAATTTTCTCATTACCAATTGAAATTTCGTAAGAAAATTCCAAAATGTCATCCAAAGAAATTTTTGAAGACGGAACATTATTATTAATCAAATCAGCCAAATCATCCGCTCTTGATTCTTTAACCTTTGCATTGATAGATGCACGAGGAATAATAATATTGTTCAACTCTTCTGGCAATATAACCTCAATTTGAGCCTTTTGAAGATAATATGCAGTTTGCGTAATAATTTTGTACACTTCATTCAAATTCAAATCAAGATATAACTTGTCTTCATCTTCAAATACCTGCTCAAGTTCCGGCATATAACGCAACACATAGTTCAATTGTTTTTCTACGATTCTCGAAATGTCAGATGCTTTCGCTCCAAAAACTTCTTCTTCGGTATAAAGCTTGTCAATCAAAACACTTTCATTAGTTTTGCGATTTTTAATATGAACTTTCAATCTAAACAGTTCATCTTCAACTTTTTCAATCTTGAAAAATGGGATAACATCATATTTACCCAAATAAAGTTCATCAAACCATTGAGCAAAGCTTTCCGCAATATCTTTACCTTTTAGAACAGCCCTTTGCTCCAAGTCTTTTAATAAATATGTACCGGATTTAACATCTTTAAATCTGTACATCTTGATACCCAAGAACTTGTAAATAACATAGTTTAAATAAGTATAAATAAATTCGTAAACAAAATCTTTCGGCTTTTCACCTTCAATGAACAAATCTTCAGGCATACATTCTTCAAACATGTTCACAATTCTAGCCATTTTTTGATTATTAATAATCGGTTCATAAACAATACGGAACATCTGATTATAACGTTTTACCGTTGGAATGAAATATAATTTTTCAATCAACTTCATTACAAAATATGTCAACTTGTTCAAATAGATGAATGTTGGTGTCAAATCCGCAATGTCAACAACATTGCCAAATCCGCCAAAATAATCCATTACCAAATCCCAAGCCATAAAATAACCTACTTGGTCTTTATAAACTTCGGATTTAAAACGGAACAATGAACCTTTAGATTTTAAATAATATTGAAAATTATTTGTCGGAGTAACAAAGAAAGACAGATTTTGACCATGAATACTTTTTGTTGGGCGATTTATCAAATAGAAATTAGTATTACGAGTAGGAGCATTTGGACTCAAAAAGACTCCAGCAAACTCATCTTCAATAATTTGATAAACCATACTCAATGTATAGCGAAAATCTTTGTTTTTAAAATTTTCAGGATTTTCGCTCAAATTGAAAAACAATTCGTCTACATTATTCTTTTTAAACGAAAAATCAATATCTAAATCTTCAATCTTATTACTCATATTTTTCCTTTACTTCAAAAGTGGATAGAAAATAAGGATTAAAGGGAATAAGTTCACAATATTATACTTTGAACTTATTTCCCTATTTCCTTGAATTTTATTTTCTTACTTAATTAATGATTTGCCTGTCATTTCTGCAGGTTGTTTAATTCCCAACAATTTCAAAATTGTCGGAGCAACATCACACAATGCACCTGAGTCTCTCAATTCAATACCCTGAGGAGCATTGACAACAACAAACGGAACTTCATTTGTTGTGTGAGCTGTTTCAGGAGCATGTGTAGCCTCATCATACATGACTTCAGCATTACCGTGATCTGCTGTCAATAACATAACTACGTCATTTTCTTTACAAGCATCAGCAATTTTACCAACACATTCATCTACAACGTGGCATGCTTTTGTAGCAGCATCAATAACGCCTGTATGACCTACCATATCAGGATTTGCAAAGTTTACTAAAACGAATTGATATTCAGGATTTTTAACTGCACCCAAAACATTTTCACAAACTTCTGCAGCACTCATTTCAGGTTGCATATCATAAGTTGCAACTTTTGGAGATGGAACAAGAACTCTTGTTTCGTGAGGTTGAGGCTGATCAATACCACCATTAAAGAAGAATGTTATGTGAGCATATTTTTCGGTTTCAGCAGTTCTGAATTGGTGAATACCATTTGCTTCCAAAACATCACCCAAAATATTCACCAATTTTTCCTTAGGGAACGCAACAGGGTATGTAAAAGTAGCTTCATAACTTGTCATTGTTGTGTACAAGATATTTTTAAGAACTTTCTTTCTGTTAAAACCATCAAAATCAGTAAAGTTGATAGCTTTAGTGATTTCTCTTGCTCTATCAGGACGGTAGTTAATGAAGATAATAGAATCATTGTCATGAATTCTTGATTCTTCACCACCAATTACTGTAGGCAATACAAATTCATCATTTTCACCTTTTGCATAAGATTGTTTAACACCTTCAATAGCAGATGATGCGTGTTCACCTTCTCCAAATAATAAAGCGTTATAACCTTTTTCAACTCTATCCCAACGGTTGTCTCTATCCATAATGTAGTAACGACCGATAATAGTTGCAACAGGAGGAAGATTGTATTTTTTAAGTTCATCTTCAACAACTTGCAAAAATTCACAAGCACTTTGAGGTGGAGTGTCACGGCCATCCAAAAATGCGTGTACATAAACTTTTTCTAAACCATTTTCTGCAGCCATTTTAATTAATGCTAACAAGTGATTTAATGATGAGTGAACACCACCGGTTGAAACAAGTCCGTAAATATGTAGTGCAGAATTGTTTTTCTTAGCATGTTCCATAGCCGCCAAAAATCTTTCATTTTTGAAAAATGAACCATCTTTGATTGCATTATTAATCTTAGACAAATCTTGATAAACAATTCTTCCGGCACCCAAATTTAGGTGTCCAACTTCAGAATTACCCATTTGACCAGCAGGAAGTCCAACAAACTCTCCATCTGCTCTCAAGTGCATAAATGGGTCATCTTTTTCTAATTCCATAACATGAACAGGATGTGCAAGTTTAGTCGCATCATATTTTTCAGAACCTTTTGAGATTCCCCAACCGTCCATTATACATAGCAAAACTCTTTTAGCCATTTTTTAATCCCTTCTTTCTAGCAATATGCTAGCGAAATATTACCAAGAACATGTTTTTTTTTCAATAGCAAGGAATATTTAACACCATTTGTCTCAAAGCCCACATATTCTGATGGGAGGGGAACAATAAAATATCTAATCAGACACTGTCATTCTGAAAGGATTAAAAATCAAGGAGCATAGCGACGTAGATTTTATCCTATTCAGAATCTATCAATGCTGTCACCCTGAACTGACTAGAATATGAGTTGAGATGAAATCGAAACGTAATATTCTGTTCCTACTCGGTGTTTCAGGGTCTCAAATATTACAAATTTCACGTAAGACTAATATGTTTTATTAGAGATGCTGAAACAAGTTCAGCATGACTAAAATCACGTCATTACGAGGAACATTGACGGACAAAGGCTTTATTGGTTAATACGGAATGATAATCCACAACAGAATTTGCAGGGGATTACTGTCTACCACTACCACTATCACTTTCCATTCCTAACCCATGTCTTGTACAAACAATCACCCTGCGGGCACCAACGTTGTTTCCCTTTTATATCCTCATACAAAAGTACAGCATTAACAGTATCAGGGTAAGTATTATGCGGTTCAAAACTATTACCAAAAAACATTACAAACCTGTCGCGCCCTAACTGGTTAGGTTTTCTGTCACCATTTACATCAATCAAAACTGGGAATTCAGTATTATCATACAAATAATACGCAACTCCGTTTGCATCAACAAACGAATAACTTCTCTTGCTACATCCTAACCAATCAGGAGCACCATTAGGGATATAGCCGGCTTCACCTTTTTCGCAGACCCAACATTTATCAGCATTGTTATCAAAACAAGTTGTCGTAGCCTTATAATAGCGAGAAATATATTTAAAAATTTCCCCAATATTATTTGTTCTCATAACTCCATTAATCCTTTCTGCAGAAAGGGTCAAATCAATCCCATCATCTTCTTGCGCATATTTCATCGCCTGATTCAATGAGCTGTAAACCTTTTTATAAGTTACTCTATATTGCATTTCCTTACATTTTGTAATTAATCCTGGAATTGTCAAAGCAGCGACAATGCCAATTATACCAAGAGTTATTAAAACTTCCGCTAAAGTAAACCCAAATTTCACATTAGCAAGCAGATTCACGTGCGCAACACCCTCTGCAAGCGTAAAACATTTTTTCATTTAACCTCCTAGTTTTCTATCATTTGAGACAATTATTCAATATATTTATTTAATTGTCAATATTAATATTGATTTTTCAATAAATATATAAACCTTGAAATATCATAAGAAAAGGAGCTAACGTGAAAAATCCGATTCTTAATGAAATAAAAAATTTAGTGGCAGATAGAGATATCACTCTAACTAAGCTTGCCGAGAAAATGGGTGAAAGACTTGGAAGGAAGTATTCTCTTGCGAGCCTTTCACAAAAACTTCGCAATGGAACAATCTCGTATCGCGAAATTATGCTCATTGCGGAAATTCTTAACTACAAAATAATTTTCTATGACCTAAACGAAAAAAAATTCAAAATCAATTCTTGATTGCTTTTATTTGTTAAATAACCAACAACCAAACACTTTTTCACATCTCAAAAACAGTACCGCCAAAACTTATATTACTTTAGCGCGCATTCGGTGATATTCGGACAACAGCTTGAGGGCATGTCTTGGATTATTGGGGCTTGCATAGTCTTTATTTCGTTACAATTTGCTATCGCAAATCTGCACTCAACCAGACTATTTGCACACACGGGCTGGGTTCGCTATGCTCACACGGCGCCCTACCCAAAATCCACAAAAAAAAAGCTTCTGTAAAAGAAGCTTCCTTGGAATCTGTTACAATTCCTCGTGTAAAAGATTAGTAGGTAGAAAGTAGAAGGTAGTAGTATATATAAATATGATTTATATATCGTTCTTATATACTAATAAAGTATTTTCGATATACAAAATTGCACAACTCGACGAATATATTTACATTTCTTTACAATAAACTTCATAGCACAATTGATTTCAGATTTTGGCAAGCCTATTCTTTTAGTCACCCTCTGTACAAACACTACCCTTGAAAATTCGCACCCTACCTGCTATAATCATCCACAGAAATGAGGAAACTATGAAACTTGCAATATACCCAGGGAGCTTTGACCCTATAACCAAAGGGCATTTGGACATACTAAAAAATGCCGCAGGAATTTTTGATAAAGTAATTATCGCAGTAGCTCACAATGGTGAAAAACACGGATTTTTATCAGTAGAAGAACGCGTTAAATTAATAGAAGAAAGCATTAAAGATATTCCAAATACTGAAGTTGACGCATTTGAAGGTTTAACTATCGAGTATGCAAAAAAACACAATGCGGGAATTTTAATTCGTGGATTGCGCGCAGTATCAGACTTTGAATATGAAATGCAATTATCTCAAGCAAACAGCGCACTTTGCGAAGACATTAAAACAGTATTTTTAACAACTAAACCTGAATACAACTTCATTTCATCAAGCACAATCAAAGAAATTTTAAACAATGGCGGAGATATTTCCAAGTTCGTTCCTAAAGCTGTCAATGATTACCTAACTAGAAGGAAATAATATGAATTTTGAAAGCAAAAAGAAAATTCAAGACCTTGAAAAACAGCTCCTAGAAAGCTACAAATTGCCAATTTTCAGAGGTTATGTTGCAGTCAACAAACGCGGAGTTGAACAAATCATCGATGCCATATACCAAAATTTACCTGATGATATCCAAACAGCACGTGGTTTTCTCAGCTCTTGGAAAGAAGAACCCATACTAAAACAAAATACTGAAAATAAAAAGAATCTGTTTAGTTATCTACAAAAGCTTGAAACCACACTGAATGAGCAAATGACAATCGCCTCATACGTAATTGTCAAGGTTAAAGAAATTGAAGATATCATTAACCAAATTTATAAAAATATTCCGGATGAAATAAATCAAGCAGAAAATCTCGACCATTAGTAAACACATGTTAAATTATGTAATTGCATGCGAAAATATTATTTGACAATTATTTTTCGCTTATGTAATATATTAATATAAAATGTGAAAGGGATAAGGGATAATAGACATGCCACAAAATGGAGTGTATGATTTACTAAAGATGTTAGAAATTGCCTTAGATGAAGGTTATTCTGTATTAAAATACACTGTAGTAAACAAAAGAGAAATTGAAGAATTAATTGATAGAATATATGCAGCTTTGCCAACAGAAGTTCAAGAGGCAAGACTTTTCTTAAAACGCAAAGAAGAACTTCAAAACGAAGCTCAACAAAAAGCTAATAAAATCGTTCAAGATGCGCAAAATGAGGCTGACAGAAAACTTTCCGAATCTGACCAAATGAAAGCAATTGAGCGAGAAGGTAACAGAATTAAAAATGAAGTTTACGAAGAATGTGAAAAAATGAAACATATCGCTCTTCAAGATGCTGAAAATATCAGACTCCAAGCAACTGACGAAGCTATGAAAATCAGAGAAGGTGCTGAGTTATATGCAGAACAAGTTCTAACAAGCATTGAAGGTAATTTGACACAATTGCAACAAGTTGTTAAAAATGGTCAAATCTACATGGAACAATTAAGAACTGATTCCATTGGCAAATACCCTACCCAAGCAGGAGCTCCATCTCGCAAATAATATAAATTTTTAATATTTCAAAAAAGGCACTTCAAACGAAGTGTCTTTTTTATTGTCAAAAACGTAGTATTTGTTTACAATTTATTTGCAATTTATTTTGTTTGATATAGAATAAAGCTATAAGCCGAAAAAGATAGAATGTGTAATGTTCACATTCTATTTTAAATAGAAGACAAGTTAATAAAATAAAAGGAAATAAAACAATGGGTATCAAAGGAAAAAACGACAGAATGGTAGTTCTAGCATGTGAAGAATGCAAAGAAAGAAACTACACAACAACTAAAAACAAAAAAACAACAAAAGAAAGAATGGAATTAAACAAATATTGTCCAAAATGCCAAAAACACACTGCGCATAAGGAAACAAAATAAGAATTCATCAGAGGTTAATTATTAAACCTCTGACTTGCGTCCTTAGTTCAGTTGGTAGAACGTCGGTCTCCAAAACCGGATGTCGAGGGTTCGAGTCCTTCAGGGCGCGTATTTTAACTAAAAATCAAAGGATTATGGAATGAATCAAATATTAGATGCAATCAAAGCATACTTTAAAGGTGTAAGAACAGAATGGGGCAAAATTAGCTGGCCTGAAAGAAAGACAGTTATTTTTGAAACTTGTTCAGTTATCGTGATTGTATTTGTATTTACTTTAGCAATATATATAATGGACCTTTTATTCAAAGGATTACTTAGCCTAATTAAGTAGAAATTAAGCAAAATTAAAAAGGTGGCTTATGACAGAAAACGAAAAAACAATGGAAGAACAATTAAACGAAGATATCGTAGCTGAACAAAACAAAGCAGCTGAACAAGCAGCAGCTAAAGAGGCTACAAAAAGCCAAAAAAGATGGTATATAGTTCACACATATTCAGGATACGAAAACAAAGTTAAAACTGACTTAGAAAAACGTATTGAATATATGAATATGGGCGACAAAATTTTCAGAATTGAAGTTCCTCAAAAAACAGTTACACAAATGAAAGCTGGTAAAAAACAGGAAAAAGAAGAAAAAATCTTCCCTGGATATGTTCTAGTTGAAATGATTATGGACGAAGACAGCTGGTATGTTGTAAGACACACATCAGGCGTAACAAAATTTGTAGGTTCAGCAAAAAAACCTATTCCTGCGAAGGAAAGTGAAATCAAAAAGATTCTTCACCGCTCATCATCTCAAGTTGAAAAAATCGAACTTGATGTTAAAGTTGGTGACAAAGTTAGAATTATTTCAGGTCCATTTGCAGACTTTGATGCAGATATCATTGAAGTTTACCCTGATAAATCTAAACTTAGAGCAAATGTTTCAATCTTCGGTCGTGAAACGCCTGTTGAATTGGAATACAAACAAATCAATAAACTTTAAAAATTTCACCCTCAAACTTGTTTGAGGGATGAGTTTTATAATACGTAAGCACAAAAAATGTGGAAGGATACTTTTTAAAAGTTTAAAAAGACCGCTATTACCACAAAAGGAGAAAAAAATGGCAAAGAAAGTAGTAGGAAAAATCAAGCTTCAAATCGAGGCAGGCAAAGCTAATCCATCACCACCAGTTGGTCCTGCACTAGGTCAACACGGTGTTAATATCATGGATTTCTGTAAACAATTCAACGCTAAAACTCAAGATAAAGCTGGATACATTATTCCGGTTATCATTGATGTTTACGAAGATAAAAGCTTTACATTCGTGATTAAATCACCTCCAGCTCCTGTATTGATTAAAAAAGCATTGAACATTCCAAAAGGTTCAGCAGTTCCAAACAAAGATAAAGTTGCTGAAATCACAAGAGCACAGTTGGAAGAAATCGCAAAAATCAAAATGAACGATTTGAATGCGACAACAATGGATGCAGCAGTTAAAATGATTGCAGGTTCATGCCGTGCAATGGGTGTTACAGTAAAAGATTAATTAATGGAAGGATGTGCTTGTTAAATACAACAGGCAGGAAACATCCGTGATTACCATGAAAGGAAATAAAAATGTCAAAATTAACTAAAAAACAAAAGAAAATGCAGGAAATGCTGGAAGGTTTTGTTCAACCATCTACAGCAGTTGATGCAATTAAAAAATTACAAGAAATTTCTAAAGAAGTTTCAAAATTTAACGAAACAGTTGAATGCCACATGCGTTTAGGTATTGATGTTCGTCAAGCAGACCAACAAATCAGATCAACAGTAGTTTTACCTGCTGGTCTTGGTAAAGAAGTTAAAGTTTGTGTTATCGCTAAGGGTGCTAAAGCTACTGAAGCTACTGAAGCTGGCGCAGATTTTGCAGGTGCTGAAGAAATCATCGACAAGATTTCTGGCGGTTGGTTTGAATTTGACACATTGATTGCAACTCCTGACTGTATGGGTATGTTGGGTAAATTAGGTAGAGTATTAGGACCTAAAGGCTTGATGCCAAACCCTAAAACAGGTACAGTTACAATGGACATCGCTAAAGCTGTTAAAGATGCTAAAGCTGGTAAAGTTGAATACAGAGCTGATAAACAAGGTATGATTCACTGCCCTATCGGTAAAATTCAATTTGCTGAAGCTGACTTAATCAAAAACTATGCTACATTAGCAGATGCAATTATCAAAGCTAAACCTGCATCAGCTAAAGGTACATTTGTTAAATCAGTATACCTATCAACTACTATGGGACCTGGTATCAAACTAGACCCAAAAGTATTTGCAGCTGAAGTTAAAGAATTAGTTTAATTAACTAATTAAGCAAGATTAATAGACGCACAGGATTTCGTCCTGTGCGTCTATTTTTATATCTGACAAAACATATTACTGATTGAAAAAAGTAGTGTGGGCAAAATGAAATGTGCCCACCACTATACTTTAAATTTAGAAAGAAAAGATGTCATTCAAACCTTGTTCCAATGCATCATACGGATTTGTTTGAGTCGGATTGTAATACTCATTACCGCCCAAAGATAAGTTATCACCTGCATAAGAATTTCTATGGAGTGGAGATTCAGTACCATCAAATCTAACTATTGTAGATTTTTTATTACCGTTAATCTCGGTGAAGACACCATTTTCAGCCCACGGATTTTGATTTAATTCATAACGTCCTTTTTCAATTTTACCATTTGCAGCACGTTTCCAAGATACAAGCTCATCTTGATTATATAATTTTGTCCATTTTACGCCATTTGCGGTTTCACCTGTTTTTGCAACAATTTTTTCTCCACCCAAATTAAAAACTCTAGTTGAAACTTTCGGAGTTTTTAATCTTCCCATACGTTGAAGAATTTCTGCTGCCCCAATACGTCCAAAAGTCAATGCCATAGTCTAATACCAACCTTTCTGTTTTCTACTTATAACCCTTACATAGTTAAAAAGGGTTTGTAGACAAAAAAATTGCTCGACCCCACCACATCATATCATATCATATCATAAAGGGCATTATAGTTGAGTTTGAGCAACTCTAAATTCAAATTTACAAAATTTAACAATTAAGATTTGTGGGGACGCTACGCTTTCCCCACACTACAATTTACACAATTTCTCAAAATCTAATCAATACCAATGTAACGATTTTTCAATTTGATATCATCGCGATTGAACAAACTTGTAATATATTTATCAATATAATCATCCACACGAGATTCAATTTTCGTATTTTTATCACGCATAGAATCATAAGTTTTACTAGAAGCACTACCATAAGGAGTTATTGTTGCTCGCTCATACGTATAATCAGAAGGTTTTTGACGATTGATTAAAATTCTATCAATATATTTATCCCCCTCTACTTCCATCAAAATAGTATTTTTATACTGATGATAAACAGGTCTCATAGTAACCAAATTTCCATCATGTCCGGCAACAAGATATTTTGGAGCTTCCATTATATCTCCACTTTTGCGTTTTGCTGCCCATTCCTCTTCAATTAAATAGCTTAATTTTTTCACCAATTTTGAAGATTTTGCAGAAATACCATTTTCTGCCAATACGCTTGCCATCAATGCCTCTGCGCGAGTTCGACCGGTAAATTTTACGAAATTATTGTTGTTATAATTATTTGTTGATACTGAATTTATATTCATTTAAACCTCCAACTATAATAAACCCTGTAAAAATATTTTTTGTCATCATAAAATAAAAAAGACAGACTTATAATAAGTCTGCCTTCTTTATACAATTTTTCATAAGTTAAATTTTATGCATATTATCTACAATTTCTTTTTTCTGAACCCAGATTTCCATACCCATTTCATCACCACATTTAACCAAAGATTCTTTGATTTGTTTAAATGAATATTGAGATTTTTCGATATCGCAAAGCATAAACATTACAAAATGACCTTGCATTAGAGTTTGTTTAATATCTTCAATATTAACTTCATTTTGCGCAAGCACAGTCGTAACTTTAGCTACAATACCAACTTTATCTATACCGGAAACTGTAACAATAATTTGGTCTGACATAATTATTTACCCTCCACTGAAACTTCTTCTGTTGCAAGCGGTGATGATACCATTTCTTGTTCAGCCTCTGCAATCCACGCTTTATTTACCAATTTTCCAACTTTATATCTTTGACAATAAGCTTTCAAATCTTTCTTAACTTCAGGAGCCAAGATATACATTGCAATAATATTTGGAACAGACATTGCAATCATCATCGCATCAGTGATATTGATAACAGATGTTACATTCATAACTGAACCGATTACGATAAATGCGCAGTATAGAAATTGGAAAGTCAAAGTTCTTTTTTTGCCTTCACCAACCAAGTAGTTCCAAGATTTTTGTCCATAATATGCCCAAGCCAACAATGTTGATAATGCATAAAGAAGAACAATTGCCGCTAACAATTTAGGGAAGAATGGAATTACTGATTGAATTGCGCTTGATGTCATTTCAACACCTGATGTTGAACCTGCAAAATCTTTATAAACACCTGTAATAACAATCGTTACAGCTGTCAATGTACACATAAAACCTGTCATAAAAGGTTCCATCAAAGAAACGAAACCTTGTGAAATAGGTTCATGCGTCTTTACTGTAGCATAAGCAATAGGTGCTGAACCTGTACCAGCCTCATTTGTTTGAACAGAACGTCTCAAACCCATAATCATTGCGACAAACATACCACCATATATTGATTCAGGATGGAATGCCTCTTTTACAATAATTACACAAGCATGAGGTAATGCTTTAATATTAAACAAAATTACAGCCAAAGCTGAGAATAAATATACAAAAATTTTCAAAGGAACGATTTTTTCAGTAACTTTTACAATACCTTTAATACCACCGATAATAATCATACCTACAACAATAGCCATCAATAAACCAATTACCCAGTGGAAGTGAGCCAAGACACTGTGCTCGCCACCTGTAACGTTAATAAACTGGTGAGCAGCTTGGTTGATTTGAATCATATTACCGCCTGTAATACCACCACAAATACAAAGTACTGCAAAAATTACAGCTAAAGGCTGTCCTAACCATCTCAACTTTTTACGAGTCAAGCCATGCGCCATATAATGCATTGGACCACCGGAAATTGTACCGTCTAAGTTAAATCTTCTGTATTTTACAGCAAGAGCAGCCTCAACAAATTTTAAAGACATACCCAAGATTGAACCAACGATTACCCAAAAAGCAGCCCCAGGACCACCCATAGAAATAGCAATTGCAACACCTGCAATACTTCCCATACCGATAGTACCTGACAATGCGGTCATCAATGCTTGGAATGATGAAACTTCACCACTGCCATCATCATTTGCACCTTGCTCTTTGCTTGGCTTAAAAATACTATGAATGGAATGCATGAATCCCCAGATAGGGATACCTTTCAAATATATGGTAAAGAACAAACCTGCAATTAAAATCCAAAAAATAATTATCGGAATTTCTGCACCGAAAATTTTTATGGGATAAAAAATTATATCCGCGACAGCATTGGAAACAGGTGCAATATGCTTGTCCATAAACGCATCTAAATTCATAGCGTTAGCACTCTGAACACTGAATAAAAGTGCTGTCAAAAATGTCATAAATTTCTTCATCTCTTAGTTAATCCTTTCAACTTATAAAAAGGTCAAGTTCCCAATTTGGGGTAATTCCAACCAAATTCTACTAATAGTATAGCAAAAACATGAAAAACAGGGCTATTTTATGTAACTAAGTGTAACATAAACAGCCAAAGACAAGAAATATGCCGACATTTTGCCATCTTGTTTCTGAATATTTCAATGATACAATATAAATATAAGGGTTAAGAATCTATGATAAGTCAATCTAAAAAATTATCAATAGCTTTTTACTGGCACATGCACCAGCCGGTTTATCAACTATCACCGACCGGTGATTTTTTGATGCCTTGGGTAAGACTACATGCAGTAAAAGACTACCTTGATATGGCATTATGGGCAAAAAAATTTGATAAGTTAAAACTAAATTTTAACTTTGTTCCTGTATTAATAAACGCAATTATCAATTATGGCGAAAATGAAGCCCATGACATTCATTCAAGATTAACTATCACACCACAAGATGAATTGACAAATGAAGATAAAATATTTATTTTAAATAACTTTTTTGACGCAAACTATCAAACAATGATTCTCGCAAATCCTGAGTATCACAGATTATACCAAATTGTGCAGTCTTCAGGCACAGAGGATACCTCAATATTTTCAAACCAAGAATACGCAGATTTAATGGCACTATTCAATTTGGCTTGGATTGACCCATCATTCAAAACTTCAAACTCTGAACTAAAAAAATTAGTTAAAAAAGGAAAAAATTACACACTTGAAGATAGAATTGCAATAATTCAAATTCAACGTGATATTATTAAAAAAATCATTCCAACAATTAGAAAATTAATCGAAAAAAATAAAATTGAAATCACTACAAGTCCTTATTATCACCCGATTTTACCAATTTTACTTGATTATAAAAATATCAAAAAAAATTCATCGCCGGCTAACGATTTACAAGACTTAAAAACAGATTTAGATGCAAAAATGCAAACAAAAATGGCACTCGACCGTATTGAAGAAGTCTTTGGAAAACGTCCGCGCGGAGTTTGGCCATCAGAACAATGTGTAAGTGCTAAAACACTTGAAATGCTTAGCAGTCTAGGGGTTGAGTGGTCACTTTCAGATGAAGGTATCTTGGCAAATTCTATTAATTTTGAATTTGAACACGATTTCAAAGGTTATATTAAAGAACCTTACCACTTGTTAAAAACTTACAAGTATAAAACAAGCACATCAGATTTAAAAATGGTATTCAGAGAGTCTACAATCCCTAATTTGATTGGATTTGAATACCAAAACCACAATCCGATTGCAACCGCAAACGATTTATATGACAGAATCAAAGTTTTACAAAGCAAGATTTTATCATCCCCTGATAACGAACATCTTTTGACAATCGCACTAGATGGCGAAAACTGTTGGGAAAATTACCTTGAAGATGGTGCATCTTTCTTGAAAACTTTATACACTCTAATAACAGAAGATGATTCACTGGAAACTGTTTTGCTTAGCGATTATTTAGAAAAGACTAAAGAAGATAAACTTTTGCCAAAAATCGCATCAGGTTCTTGGATAAACAGAAATTTTAAATTGTGGATTGATGAGCCTGTAAAAGATATTGCTTGGACATATTTGAAACGAGTAAGACAAGATTTTGCAAACTTTGTAAAACGCGAACCGCTAAATCCAAACATAGAACTTGCACGTAGAGAATTATTCATTTGCGAAGGCAGTGACTGGTTTTGGTGGTATGGCGAACCAAACGACTCAGGTCGAGACAATATTTTTGACTTCTTATTCAGAACTCACTTAAAAAATGTCTACAGGTATCTTGATTTAGACACACCGAAATATCTTGATGACCCATTATCAGATATTTCGACATCTAAACCTTCAAAATATCCAAAATCATTAATTACACCTAGCATTAACGGTAAAAATGTAGTCGATGAAGACGACGAATGGAACAATGCAGGATACATTGAAATTCCTGACGGTCCGGTTTTGCGTGAATCAAAATTATTTGACAAAATTCGATTTGGAAATGACCAAAATAATTTCTACCTAAAATTCCATTTGAACAAATATATTAAAGAAAATTTGGAACTTTCTAAACGAACATACCAAATGTATATTTATACGCGAAAAGCAAGTCATAGACAGGATTTGTCACCAGTTAGGTTAATCAACAAAACGAAAAACATCACACCGGTTTCAATGGAAAAATTTCACAACGAAATTCAAATTGCAATCAGGAACAACAAATTGCAATTACTTAGAATAATCAAAGCTATCCCAGGAGATATGTGGGTTCTTGAGATGTCTAAATCAATTGAAACCGTATATGACGAAGTTTTAGATTTAAAAATTCCGTTTGACATTTTGGGAATAAAAAGCGGTGAAACATTAGAATTTTTGTTCATAAACGCAAATTATGGTGTCAAAGACTTTTACATTCCAAATGAAACGGTTTTGAGCGTAACGCGCCCTGCACTTGTAAAAAAATAGACATTCAAGTTACAATGCACGCGCCAATAATTCTTTAGAAATTTCGCCAATAGCTAAAATTTGAAGTGTTACTAAAACAATCCCCATTATAAAATCCCCTTTGTTACATGAGAATAAAGGTATTTTTCACACTAAAATTGCTATTTTGTGAAGTTTTGTGATGATGGAATTCGGAACAGCGAATTTTGGCAAGGTTACGTCCTCGATTTGGTAAAGCCGACCTACATTATTATATGCCGTTCTTATCTTCAACTATACCTACATATCTAAAGCAATATCAAGAGTTGGAGCTTTAGCAACAATTGCACTTGAGGAAATTATATCCACACCACATTCTGCAATAGCGCGAACTGTCTCTAATCGAACATTACCACTAGCCTCGACAATTGCGCGATGGTCAATCAATTTAACTGCCTCTTTCATTTCATCTAACGACATATTATCAAGCATAATGATATCAACCCCCAAAGGCAAAGCCTCTTTTATTTGGTCGATTGTATCACACTCTAGTTCAACCTTATGTGCGTGTGACAAATTCGCCTTAACCATTTTTACCGCATTTGTCACTGAACCCGCAACCTGAATGTGATTATCTTTAATCATCGCACAATCAGAAAGATTAAATCTATGCAAAGCTCCACCGCCAATTTTTACTGAATATTTTTCAAATGCTCTAAAGTTTGGAGTGGTTTTTCTTGTATCAACGATTTTGCAAGGCAAATCACCAATTGCCTGTTGGTATTTGTGAGTTTCTGTCGCAATTCCACTCATTCTTTGGATATAATTTAGAGAAACTCTTTCACCAAGCAGCAAATATTTTCCTGCCCCATGTAGAGTTGCAAGAACATCGCCCTTTTTTATTTTGTCACCATCTTTAAAATGTAAATCCACTTGAACTTTGTCTGACAAAACTCTAAACACAGTCTTAAAAACTTCAAGTCCACAAATAATACCTTCACAGCGAGAAACCAAAGATGCTGTAAAAATTTTATCTTCGCCTACAATACTTTCAGTTGTAACATCACCAAATCCGATATCTTCCATCAAAGCAGATTTAACATGGTCTTCTACATAAAAATTACTTAGCAAAACTTATTTCTCCTTTTTCTTTCTTTATTAAGCTGTGTTCGCAATCTTCACTTGTTTCAAGGTAATCCGTACGATAATGTGCGCCTCTTGACTCCTTACGGTTTAGTGCAGATTTTACAATCAAACTGGCAGTTATTAACATATTTCTCAATTCGTATTCATCTTTTGATAAACATTTGTAATCACGATGAAATTCCTTGCACATTTGCTCAATATCAGCCAAAGCACAATTTAAGGATTTTTCATCACGATAAATTCCTACATTGTCCCACATTGTATTTTGCAGTTTTGATTTCAAACTTGAGATATCAACTTTTAGAAAATCACGTTTTTCATCATATTTTGATATCACATCTTCATAAATTTTATCATCCACATTTTCAAAAGATAAATCTTTATTTTTTAGAAATTCAGATGCCTCATAAGCACAAACTACACATTCTAAAAGCGAATTACTTGCCAATCTGTTTGCACCATGCAAACCGGTAGAAGAAACTTCACCAATCGCATAAAGTCCTTTTATAGAAGTCTCGCCTTTCAAATTGGTTTTAACACCACCCATGAAATAATGTGCAGCAGGCGCAACAGGAATTAAATCCTTTGATATATCAATGTTTGAGTCCATACATTTTTTACCAATCGTAGGGAATCTTTTTGACAATTTTTCTTTTCCGATAACAGTTGCATCAAGATAAACATTTGGAACATTGTTATCGCGCATTTCGCAATAATTTGCACGAGCGACTATATCACGTGGAGCAAGTTCTTTTTTTTCATGGTACTTTGACATATATTGATAACCTGATTTGTCGCAAAGTTTTGCACCTTCTCCACGTACAGCCTCACTAATCAAAAATCTGTTATGATTTACTTTATCATCAATTGCCAAAGCAGTTGGGTGAAATTGAACAAACTCCATATCCTGCAAAACCGCACCGGCACGATAAGCTAGAGCAAACCCATCACCTGTAGCTCCTGATGGATTTGTTGTATATTTGTACAACTGTCCGAGTCCGCCTGTTGCCAAAATTACGCAATGAGACTTGATTGTTTCATATTCATCATTTTGCGAATGATAAACAATCACTCCACCGCATTCAGAATTTTTTACCAACAAATCTACCGCATCAGTATTTTCATAAACTTTGATATTTTTATTATTTTTCACAGCCGAACATAATGCAATTTCGATTTCTCGTCCCGTAGCATCTCCGCCAGAATGTAAAATTCTGCGAACACTATGAGCAGCCTCTTTTGTCAGTGTAAAGTTTCCATTTTCATCTCTATCAAATTCAACTCCGAACTTCAACAAATCGCGTACAACTTTATCAGAATTTTCACTAATAAATTTAATTGTATTAATTTCGCTCAAACCTGCACCGGCTCTGATTGTATCTGTAACGTGAGATTCAACCGAGTCATTTTTATTATCTTTTAATACTGCAACCATACCACCTTGAGCGTAATAAGAATTACTTTCGCCAAGTTGAGATTTTGTAATCAACAAAACTCCATCAGGTAGATCTAACTGCTGTTCAATCTTTAATGCAGCATACAAGCCTGCAATTCCGCTTCCGATTATTACCGCTGAAAATTTGGAGTATTTCATATATTTATTATCCTGTGTTTTGTATTTTCCTCATACTATAACAAACAGAGAAGTTTCGCCATAAAATTAAATATTAAAATTTTATAAATATATATATAAATTAAAAATATTATTTAATAACAAACATAAACCTCAATAATAATAGCCGCAACAAACCGCCACAAAACAGATATCACCAATCATTCAAAACAATATAATAATAAAAAATAACCGTTAAGGAGTGAGAAATTATGATTAATTCAGCAATAAAATTACTACTTGTAGAAGATCACAAACTTATGCGAGTAGGTTTAAAATCTCTGTTTGAAGAGCAAGACGGACTAGAAGTTACATCAGAAGCTCAGAGCGGACATGAGGCAATTGAAAAATTCAAAACCACTCACCCTGATGTAACCTTGATGGACATAGGTTTGCCTGATATGTCAGGAATTGAAGCTACAAAAAAAATTCTTGAACTCAACACCAATGCAAAAGTTATTATGTTGACGTCACATCTGAGTGAACAAGAAGTTCTTAACTCCTTGCAAACAGGCGCACGCGCCTATGTAATGAAAGATATTAATACAGATATTTTAAAAATGATTATCCAAACAATAAAAGAAGGAGCTATGTGGATTGACCCACTTGCCGTACCTATATTGAGAGACAAAAATTGTGGAATTGTTCCGCAACGGCAAATGTCACGCGCAATGTTCCGAGAACAACATTCAAACCTTACACAAAGAGAGTATGAAGTCTTGAAACTGGTTGTTGACGGCAAATCAAACAACGAAATTGCAGAAGCGCTAACTATTTCTGCCCACACTGCAAAAGCACATGTTTGCAATATTATCCAAAAACTCGTAGTTGATGACAGAACCCAAGCCGCAGTAAAAGCATTGAAAGAAGGACTTGTTTAAACATACGAAAAGGGAGCCTATTCGATAAGCTCCCTTATTGCAACAAGTGCAATCAAACTTTATGCTGCATTTTCTTGCCTTATCAAACGTAAAACATTAGTTGCAACAGTAGACTGAATTTCTGATTTTGAATCCTTCAGATACTCAAATGCCATAAATAAGAATCTATTTTTGTCATACCAACGCCTCATTTGATATGAGCGAATCCTATCTAAGTAAATTTGTCGATTTGGTTCATAACCTGCTTTGCGAAGTTCTGTCAGCATTAATTTTGCATACCGAGTTTGGTCTTCTGCTTTGGCTAATTCTATTTTACTAATTACAATACAAACATCAGGTGACAATTCATACCAACGACTGCGCATTTCACAACTCCTATCTATATCCCTTATATATATTATAAGATATCTGGCTAAAATTTTAAAGTCTAATACTTTAGAATTAATACATTGCTTAATAAATAAATATAAAATTTTTCGTTTATAATTAAAAAAAAGGATAAACAATGGAAGATAACAAAAAAGAAAAGATAGCGGTTGTGGCACTATCAGGCGGAGTTGACAGCTCAGTTACAGCATTTTTATTACAAAAAAAAGGCTACCATGTAATAGGTTTGACAGGTAAAATGGTAAATACCCCTGCAGCTGACACAATTTGCAAAAATGCAAAAGAAGTCGCAGATAAACTCGGAATTGAGCACCATATTTTAGATGTAACGAAAGATTTCCAACAAAAAGTTATCGACTACTTTGAAAATTCGTACAAAAAGGGTGAAACCCCAAACCCTTGTATCGTATGTAATCAATTTATCAAATGGGGCGAACTTTTTGACTACGCAACAAATGAACTCAAGGCAGATATTTTTGCAACAGGTCATTATGCCGACATAAGACAAGTTGGTGGAGTATACAAGTTATATCCGGCAAAAGATGAGCACAAAGACCAATTGTATTTTCTATATCGGCTTGGGCAAAAACAACTTTCTAAAACCGTTTTTCCACTATATGAATACGAAAAAGCACAAGTTAAGCAAATAGCAATAGACTTTGACCTACCGTCAAAATCCTCAAAAGAAAGCCAAGATATTTGTTTTATCCAAAAACCAAACACAACAAAAAAATATTTGATTGACAAATTTGGCGAAATAGAAGGTGATTTTATTGAAATTCCGACCGGTAAAAAACTTGGAACTCACAAAGGACACTACCTCTACACAATAGGGCAAAGAAAAGGAATTGGTATTGCTGCCCCTTATCCGCTATACGTAATAAATATTGATGCAGAAAAAAATATTGTATACCTTGGCAAACGCGAAGATGATTTTCGCTCAAAACTTGTTATTGAAAATTTAAATTTTTCATACCCAATCAAAACAAAAAACTTTGATGCTCTTGTCAAAATCCGTTACAACATGCCAGCCCAAAAAGCAAAAGTTCAGTTGATTGATGACAAGATTGAAATTGAGTTTTACAAACCTGTAAACTCCGTAACACCTGGACAAGCAGGGGTAATCTATGACCTCAATGACGGACACCTAATTGGTGGTGGAACTGTTTGTTGGTAAAGTTTTGCCTTTCCCAATGGTATACTTCATTACAATAGAATAAAGTGGTGTGGGGAAAACAAAGTATCCCCACAAATATTTTTGTCATTTGCATTGTTTCGCATTTTCGTCTCTTTGTTTTTAAATTTCTACTTATCTAAAAACATTTTTGCCAACGAAATACTTAACACATACACTATACTAAATCACACTTTCCGGTGGATGAGCGATTTCGTATTCAACACGTTCTTTAATTGCTCCAATTGGTTCATAATATGGTGACACTGTCATAATTTGAGCCGCAACATCTGGATAATAATAAATAAATCTCAATTCACTTGTTGTTAAAGGTTTTTGAGTATGAACGTTAGCATATCTGGCCAGTTCCAAAATGTTTCTTGCCTCATGTTCATCCTTAAACTCAAGTTCAAGGTTATTATATACGTTTCTGAAACCTTTAATACCACCATATTCCCCTGTGGTAATCATTCTGCCTGTTTCAATAATTTCAGGTTCACCTCTGCCAAGCTCTTCAAAATCATACAACTCATAATTTCTTCTATCTTTTAAAGCTCCATCTGCGTGGATTCCTGATTCATGCGCAAAAGCATTATCTCCTACCGCAGGTTGGTTTATTGGAATATTTACCCCAAAAGCATAAGCCGTATATTTTGCCAAATGCCAAGCTCTATCTAGTTTAATATTTTCATCAATTTTATATTTTCCTTTAAATCCTGCGGATTTTAAACACGCCAACAAACAAGAAACCAAATCAGCATTTCCTGCTCTTTCGCCCATTCCGTTGATTGCAGTATTGATATACGCATCAACACCTGCATCAATTGCAGCCCTTGCACCCATCACAGAACAAGCAGTAGCCATTCCTAAATCATTGTGAAAGTGCATTTCTATTGGCATATTTGTTGCTTTTGCAATTTTATAAATTCTGTCATAAGTAGTCTTAGGATCTTCAAAGCCCAATGTGTCACAATACCTGAATCTGTGTGCACCTGATTTTTTAGCCTCCAACGCATATTTAATCAAGAAATCAATATCACTTCTTGATGCATCTTCAGCGTTTACTCCAATAATCTTAGCCCCTTTATCAATCGCACATTCAACAGCTTCCTTTGTCATTTTGATAATATCATCAGGAGTTTTTTTACCTTGATATTTGCCTGTAATCATTTGTTCCGATGTTGATTGAGACAAATTGACATATTTTAATTCCGGAACATTTTTAAATGAAGACTCGACATCAGATGCAATACCACGCATCCAACCTGAAAGTTTAGTTTTCTTGATTGCTCCGCGTCTAACCAATTCCAAATTACCATTCAAATAGTTCAATTCGTGCTGAGTTGTTGGGAAACCAAATTCAGACTGAGTAATTCCCATATCATCAAGCATTAAGTTTATGATTGTTTTTTCTAACTTTGCCAACCCTAATCTTGATGTCTGAACACCGTCCCTGTTAGTTACATCTACAAAATAAATTCTGTTTTCGCTCATATCTCTATCCTCATTCAATATAAATTCCATTATACACAAAATTATGTTAATTCACTTGCTTTTTTATATAAAATTAATTAGAATAAATGTTAAAGAGCTGTTTTATGAATATGAAGAACGATACGACAATTTTAGATAAAAAAATTAACAAAGAAGTTAAAGGTGGAAATGTAAAATCCGCAATTGAATTATGCCAAATAGGATTACAAAAAGATCCGACAAACGCAAACCTACATTTACGTTTGGGTGATTTGTATTTAGCTTGGCATTTAGATATTTATTCATCTTGCCAATACATTGATGAAGCCATCACAGAATACCAAATTGCACTAGAGTCATTTATTGATTCTGCAGAAATTTATTTTAAAATCGGTATGGCACAGTTTTATAAAGGCGATTTAGACAAAGCCATTAACTATTTTGACAATGCGGTTTCTAAAGACCCTAAATATGCAAAGGCATATTATATGTTAGCAGAAACTTACACTAAAAAAGCCAGATTTTTGGATGCCGAAATCAATGCAAAAAAAGCTATCCAATATGCGCCATTAGCAAGTTCTTGTGCACATTACCTATTGCATAATTTGTACAAAATTTCATCATTCAGAGTATTCAAAAACAAAATAAAATCAGCTTACGAATATTTTATGTCAGTTGCAACATTACCTTTTGACAAAGAGGGAATAAAAAAAGTAAAGGAATCTTTGACGTATATCAAATTCTTACCAATTCTTTTCAAAGGGTATGTACAAGTTCAAACAAAAGGACTTGATGAGGCTCTTGACATTTATATTGATGCAATCGACAAAGCTCCGGGGTTTGTTCCTTTGTATTGCTTATTGGGTGATATTTATTCATCACTTGGACAATTTGAAAATGCTATCACTGAATACAAAATGGCAATTTGGCTGGATAACTTGAATATTCCGGCATATAGACATCTTTGCAAGGCTTACGAAGATTTGGGTGATTATGACAATGCTATAGAAGTTTACAAAAAACTTATCCAAATTATGCCAAACATGCCAGAATTCCATTCAAATTTGGCAAATATTCTATATGTAAAAGGTGATGTTGATGGTGCTGTATCACATTTCCAAACAGCAGTAACCTTAAATCCGAGCAAGGAATGGACAAGTGTTGTAAACCAAACTTTGGGATTTGTATTCCAAGAAGCGAAGCAAGATTTAGATGCGGCAATTACGTCTTATCAAAGTGCATACCTTTTAACCCCTGAAGATATTGATATTTATATCAACTTGGGTAGTGCTTTTTATGATAAAGAAGATTACGACAATGCGCTTGCTGTTTATCGCAATGCACTTGACCTTGACCCACAAAATGCGAAAATTCACTGCAACTTAGGTTTTTTATATTGGGGAAAAGGTGACACTGATGAGGCAATCAGGGAATACGAATTAGCAATTGAATTTGACAAAACCTATGATATTGCATACAACAATCTTGGTGTAATTTACCTTGATGATTTGGGCAGAGTTCAAAAGGCAATTGAAATGTTCAAAAAATCAGTTGAATGTAATCCAAATTATGCGCTTGCTCATTTCAATTTGGCGCGTTCAATTGCAATAACAGGCGATAAGATTGAGGCTGCAAAATTATACCAAATCGCTCAAGACGTAAACAAAATTACAAACGAAATTGACCCACAAGATATCACAGACAAAATCAATGCTTTGTTTGACTAATTAGAGTGAGAAATGGAAATCGATATTGCAAATTTCATATAGGACTAATTTGTTCAATTTGAAATGCTGAAAAACCAAGTAGTACCAGAATATTACGTTTCACTTTAGCTCAACTCGTATTCTAGTCAATTCAGCGTGGCAGTTAAGATTTTCTTGCCTTTAGCCACCTTGAAACCACAAGATAAATAAACAAAAACAAAGTCGAATAACCGACAATATTTATATCTTCTGCCTTTGCATTCAAATTATGAAGAACAGGATGAGTCAGGAGAATTATCAAATACGCTACAACTAAAATACAATCAACCATATTTGCTTACACTAAACTATCATCATCGTTTGCACCTTCGACAAGGGACAAATCTATCGGCAAAGAAAAACCAAATGTAGAACCATGATTTGGCACTGAATTAACAAAAACATTTCCATGGTGATGTTTTTCTATTGTAGTTTTAACCAGATGAAGTCCAAGCCCAGTACCTTTCACACTATGTGTCTTATTTTCAACCCTATAAAATCTTTCAAAAACTTTCTTTTGAAATTCCGGCGCAATTCCAATACCTTCATCGCGAACAGTCACCGTAACTTGATTTTTTTCAGGTTCTTTAAATAATTTCACTGTAATTGTAGAATCTTGTGGGGCATATTTTATCGCATTTGATAGATAATTTGTCAAAGCTCGAGCAATTGAATCATAATTGAACATCAACAAAGGAATATCATCTTCTTTTTCGACTTCAATTTTCAAATTGTGTTCCTTCAACAATACTTGAACTTGATTAACACAAGCATCCACCAGTTGAGAAATATCATTTTCAGATTTTTCAATTTTAGCATTTGAATCTAACCTTGAAAAATCCAAAATATCATTTACCATACTATTTAATCTGATAATTTCAGTATTAATCGTTCCAATAAATTCTTTTTGAGTGTCATAGTCAAATTCGTTGCCATAATTGTACAAAGTATCAATATAACTTCTCAAAACAGTGACAGGAGTTCTCAACTCGTGAGAAACATTTGAAATAAATTGAGATTTCATCTGATCCATCTCAATTTCTCGTGTCACATCAATCAATACAATGATATAACCGACATAATCGTGATTATTTTGAGTAAACATCGGAGAAATTATAGATTTCAAAATTCGACCATCAATTGTTATATTAAACATAATCGGTTTTGAAGATTTTTCTTCCAACGAAAGTTTTTTATACTCATCAATTTTCTCACTGAAACAATATTCTCCTTCTGTATCAACATAACTTTGAATATTAGTGTTTAATAATTGGTCGCCCTCAAGCTCTAACAACTCTTTTGCATGGTTATTTATTAATGTAACTTTGTCATTGTTGTCACAAACAACAACACCATTAGCAATACTCATCAACACTGCCTCAAGCTTGTTACGTTCTAGTGTCAACTGTTCTATATTTTGCTCTTCATAAACATTTAACCTTGCTGACATGTTATTAAACGCATCAAAAAGTTCTTTCACTTCATCACTAACATCTTTACCTTCAATTTTGTACCCAAATTCACCTGAGGAAATCTTTTGAACACCATCATGCAAAATTCTAAGTTCGCGCGTAATTAAATAAGTATTTATCAAAACAACAAATGCAAACACCAACCAAACAATAACAAAAACGAACAAAATTGATGCTCTTGTGGTTGATGAAACTTTTCCAACAATTGCCCCTGACAATCCAACCGTTACAGAACCAATATTTGCACCGGTTACAACATTAACCATCGGTGAAGAAACAGAAAGACTCGGCTTTTTAGAAGAATTTTCCTTTGAATTTTCGGCACGATAAACCATGTTTCCTTGAGAATCCCTAAACTCAATAAAAATAATATCGTGATGAGATTTCAAAATAGAATCAGAGTGAGTTTTTAAAATATTATATGCCTCTTTTTGAGAAACATTTTTTGTAATTTCAACACTTTCAATGGCAAGAATTTTGGAAATTACTTGACCAAAATTTTGGTAGCTGTCATTCAGATTTTTTTGAATATTAACAGTCGCAAAAATCGCAATCGCCATAATTAGCAAGGTACTCAGGACAAGTCCGAAAATAATTAAACGGTTTTGTGTTGTTAAACTTATTTTTTGTCTCTCACTCATAGATTTATTATAACACATGAAACCTTTATTCCAAAATAAAAATTTGTCACTTGACAAAGTGTTAGGTTTACCTTACAATTATTTTTGTAAAAACTAGAGGTTATTATGTGTGCAAAAACGCAGAATTTATCATCAGGCTTAGAAGACTATTTAGAAGCAATCTACGTTGCATCATTGAATGATGTCCAACTAAAAGGTGCAGAACTTGCCAGAAAATTGAATATTTCAAGAGCATCTGTATCAGAGGCTTTGGCAAAACTTGTTTCAAAACAACTAATCAAATATAACAGTTACGAAACAATTTCACTGACTTCAAAAGGACTTGAAGAAGCCAAAAATGTTTATAACAAACATCGTATTTTGAAAGATTTTTTTGAAAAAGTTTTAAATATTCCAGCAAGCGAAGCTGGTGAAAACGCTTGTAAAATCGAACATATCATCTCCCAAAATATCTTAAATGAAATGATTAATTTTACAAAATTTTGCACTAACCACCAAGAAATATTAGAAATGTACCAAAAGGAAACAAAAAAATAATGTCAACAATTTCAGCAATCGGAAAATATTTAGACCAACCGTTACTGACCGCAAAAATAAATAAAAATGTTCCCCTTGCCTTAACCGTTGGTTCGACTGCAGTTTTAATCAAAGAAATTGAAAATGCACCAAAAGAAAAAAAGAAAAAAATCGGACTCCACACCGCAATTATACTTGCCGCAACGGCTATTTCTGCGGTAAAAGCTCCTAAAATCGCAGCATTTTTAACAAGACGACAAAATTCTAAAACAGTTAAAGAAATCCAATCAGCAAACACTCAAATTATTGACGAGTACCTGCAAACCCACAAAATTAGCGGAAATTTTGAAAAACTTTTAAACAAAGCAAAAACGAAGATTTTATCATTAAGAGAAACTCACGAACTTTTCAACATAAAAGAACATAGCGAACTTGCAAATAAACTAGTCCCTCCTCCAGAAAACATTCAGGCAAAAGATATTTTTAAAGAAATAGGATGGCTTTCAATCTATGGCGCTGTGCCTGTTGCAGGTGGAATTGCAGGTGGTGTAGTCGCAGATAAACTTACCGAAAAGAATTGGAAAGAAAAAGTTCCAAATAAAATTAAAGAGGGAATTTATCAATACTTGGCAAATATATTTATGTGCAATATCGGCGCAGGTGCTGCACTTGGAATTTTAGAAAAATTGAATATCAAATCAAAAGGCGCAAGATGCGTTGGTATGATAAGCGGAATCCTTTTGACAGGCGTAATCGGCGGAAGCGCGATTGCGAACTTTATTGGTAACAAATTTATTAATCCACTTGTATCAAAGGATAAAAATAACAAAAAAGATATCAGAACCCCTGAGTTGATTGACTTAGGACTGCATACGGATGATATAGCAACCGTATCATTATTATCAGGTTTGAAATGGATAGAACCGTCACTACCGCTTTTGTATTCGGTTTCTGGGTATAGAGCAGGAATTGGCTATAGAAATAGCGACAAACACCATTTTGCTGATAACCAAAAACAAGCTCATTTTTTACACAAAGAGTGTTAGGCTAATCTAACACTTCACCTTATTTTACAGCCCCACAACTGTACACTAAAAAGAGGCGGACACCCACCTCTTTTTCATTATGGATTACTATTTACTGCTATAAAAAAACTTAAAGGGCGGTTTTCTTCAATTGAGCCTATCCTTTAAGTTTTCTACTTGTAGTATTGATTATTATTTTAAGATTGTCAATATGTTTCAAAAATAAAAACCTGTGCTATAATAGAAATATATAAATTTCCCCTGCGGGCATAGTTCAGTGGTAGAATGTCTCCTTCCCAAGGAGAAGATCGCGAGTTCGAGTCTCGTTGCCCGCTCCATTAAAAAAGGAAAGGTCTCTATATGCAGTGTCCAAAATGTAAAGAAGAAATTTCAGACAATTCTAAATTTTGTTCTAATTGTGGAACAAATATAAAAGAATATTTAGAGAAATTGGAAGAAGAAAAATATATTAAATGTCCTAATTGTAATAAAAAGATTGAAAAAGATGCAAAATTTTGCAAATATTGTGGAATTACAATTAAAGATTTTATAAAAAATGCACCTCAACAATTTATGCAAGAAATAAAATTGCATATAACTATTGCGTTTTCATTATTAATAGTTGCTATTGTAGTTTCGATATTTATAATTTCGGAACAAAGACGAATAAATCCAAATTTATTTAGAAATATTCCAAGTACTCCACCCAAAGCTACGATTGAAGTTATAAATAGTCATCTTTTTAATATGGGATATGAAACACAAAAAATAGAAGGGGTTGTAAAAAACAATTCATATACCACATGTTTCAATCCTAATGTAGAAATATACACATTTGATTCTGCAGGAAATAGAGTTGGTGAATACCCAATACCAATTAATACTTTGAATTCTGGCGAGTCTTATAAATTTACAATTTATGTAAATGGAGCAAGCCGTTATAGTGTTAAAACTTGTAATTGTAATTAACTGGAGAAAAATTTAATGAAATCAATAAAAAAGGGAAAGATTATATTAATTTATCTTATAGGTTGTTTAATTTATTGTATTTGGCTACCAACTTATATAAAAGTAACAACTCCCAAACCTACTTTTTCAGAGTATTTAGCAATACAAGGTGTAACATTAGAGCAATTAAAAAACACTATGGAAACTTTAAATAAAAATAAGGGTAAATATGGTGGTGTATCAGGCATAATGGCTGCAGATGCGGTAAAAATGCTTGGTGCAGATTTGGGCAATAAAATGACTTATAACCATGGGGAATTAGTTGTTAATTTTTATGGGGATATTATAACTTTAGGTAAAATAAAACAAGATATAATGTCACAAACTCCAATTAGAAGTAGACATGGCATGGTATATTTCAACACAGGTTCAATAAAAAATAGTGAAAAACTTTATGGTGCTCAAGAATAAAAGATTAATAAATCTAATGACACACAAATAGATTTACTCTATTAATAATAAATAACACACTACTTGAAGAGATTATACTAAAAACAGAAAGTGAGGATTTTATGGAAGACGATTTAAATAACCTATTATTTAGTATACACAAACTACAACAAGAAGGAGACTTACCACAAATATTAAATATTGAATCACAAATAATTGATGACTATGACGATGGTGCTATTTATATCAACATAAAAATGACACATAATGAAGCAAAAGATTTTGGCTATATCCTATGTAAAGATCAGAATTTAGATTTAAAAAATTATGAAAAAACTTTTAATTATGATGAACAAACTGGAATATATAAACTTGCTTATAAACTAAAACCATTAGATGTTATTCCCATTTTTGTAAGCAAAGAAGACGAAGATTAAACATTTTTAAGATTTAATCATATGAAGTTTTGTAGCACTTATACTATTCCTCAGATTTCTATTTCCAAATCTAATTGGAATAGATATTCTTTTGCTCTTTGGGATAGGAATGAACTTTTTTAAATCCAAATCGTTCTAATATTAGGAGAAAATTATGAAAAAACTTTTTGCAATTATATTTGTATCTTTGTTATTGACTGGCAGTGCATTTGCTGGTAACACCTACAACCAATATGGGAGTCGAACAGGTTCGTATAGAACAAATGGCTCTACAACCACAACTTATGATAGATACGGTTCTCGCACAGGCTCTTACAAAACCAACGGCAACACAACCACAAAATACGACCAGTACGGTTCAAGACAAGGCACAATCAAAAAGACAACATCTGGCTACACCACATACGATAAATATGGGAGTCGAACAGGTAGTTATAAGACAAACCCTAACGGCACAACCACATCTTATGACAAATACGGAAGAAAAACAGGCTCGTTCAAAACAGATTCCACAGGTAGAACAACTCAATACGACCGCTACGGAAGAAAAGTTGGCAGTTTTAAGTAATAATGCATATATTCACTTTTGCAAAAATTTTAAACAAATTTAATCTGTTTTTCACTGGCTCATTACTGGCTCATAAAATTTAAACAAAATAGTAAAAAAAACAATATTTATAATACTTTTCGCACAATATTTACTGGCTCATTACTGGCTCACTGATATTCAATTTGTAAATAATGTTTTTATTTTCTCCAGCCGAAACAAAAATATTTCTATCACATAAAGTCGTAATATCCCTTTTCGCTTGTGCTCGTGAAGCCACTGTAATTTCTTGGTAGATTTTTGTTGTAATATACCCTTGTTCTACTACATATTTGATAGCCTTATTTTGTCTTTCATTTAAGCCATTGTATTGTTTGTACATCTGTAGAATAAAACCACCTTGAGATGTTTCAAATATTGGAGCTGGAATCCCTTGTTTCAGGCATGCCGTAATCATACGTTTTATACCTGTGCCAAATTGTTCAACATAACCCGCCATATAGATAACTTTCATAATCAATGGATTTCTTGACTTTGATGTATGAGATACGGTTAATTTATCAAGAGTTAAACCTCCAAATAAATCCCCAGAGTTATAAATCCAAATACTATCTCCAAAAATTTTAATCTGTATTGCTGAACTAAAATCAAAGTAGTCTTTGTGAATAATAGCATTTAAAACAGCTTCTCTCAATGCTGGCAACGGATAATCCCAAATATCTTCTCTTTGAAATCCTTTAATTTCTGCTCTCATGTTTATAAACAATTTTAAAACAGAGTCAACATCTTCAATTTGTTCAAATAAATTCCCTGTAATATTTTTATCGCTAATAATTACAGATTCATCATCACCTTTGAATAAACCAACCCTAATAGTTGCTGTCGATAGTAATTTTTGTGGATTCTTGCCAAATAATAAAATTGCACCATTTGTAAGCTTATTATCAATAATAAGTTCTAATTGAGTCAAAAGGTCGGTTATACTTAACTCTTTTGCTTCTTCTGGCAATCTTCCCTTACTTGTCGCAAGTTTAACAAATTTTTGAACTGTTTTCTCATCTATATCATCAAGCGTAAAACTATTAGTTATAGAGTCCCAACTTATATCTTTTAACAATAGTTTCTTTAATTCTTCTTTATTTGCTTCTCTTGTCGTGTTTCCAACTCTTTTGTAATACTTATTTTTATAAGCAATAGGCACAGATGATTTTTCAACCGTGATTTTTAGAATGTCTTTATCTTCAATATGTAAAAGTTCAACATTTGGTTGAATGCCCATTAAATCAATGATTTTGTTAGTTAATGCCTCTTGTTTTCCATTAGACAAATCAATACCTACAATATTTTTTGTTTCATCTTCAACACCAAGAATAATGCAACCACCATTAGTATTTGAAAAGGCAGAAATAGACTTAAATAATCCTTCACTTACTTCTTGTTTATATTCAATAACATTGCATTCATCTAACAAATTTTCTAAATCTTTATTCATGCCTGTATTATACCAAAGATTTCAACCATAAGCAATTTTGATGGGCTCTTATACTTCTCTATCTCGTTTTTCAATTGCGGCTTTCAAGTTTTCTGGAACTGTAGAACTATAAAAAGATGCTATTTCATTAGGTTCTGCAATCATTTTTTCTACTATAATATTTAGTAAATCAAATAGTTTATAAGCAATTTCTGGATTATCATCTATATTTATTTGTCCTGGGTGAACAGCATTATTTCCTACAATTCTTACAAGATCAAATGCTTTTTGAAGGGTTTTTGGTAACCCTTTTTCTACTAATTTGCCAATTTTATCATTTATATTATAATTTCCTTCGACAAGGTTATCACATAGTAATTGCAGTGCTAATCTAAGTAGTGCACTTGCTCCTCTAGGCGATTTTCCTACAATTTCGCGAGCTTCAAAATATATTACTTTTACATTTTCTGGCATATCATTATGTGGCATTGGAGCAATGGAACTAGTAGGAACAATCATTTCGCCATTTACCCATAACATATATTTCCCACAACAAGAACAACGGGCTAACTTGGAATTAGGATATGGAAGTGAAGCATATGAACCACATTGCCTTATGTCAACCCAAATAATATTGGAATAAGCCTCACAATAAGGGCAATTAAACGCTGAGGTATAATATTTAGGTGCAACAAAAGTTTTCATATATAAATCTCCTTGCATTTATTATAAATCGTTTTTTTATAAAAAATTAGCCTTTATAAAGATATGTAACAATCAAATAATGTGAGTTTCATATACTACAATTTTATTTATAGTAATATTTGCCCAGTAGAAGAGACGTAAAATATATATTCATAGCCTATACGCAACTAGCATATACAAAATATTAGAACTAGGTATTTAATAAAAGTGGGGAGGGTGTAGTCTGATAAAATACTAATTCTAGTATAACAGTTTGGTTGAAATGTGCATCATAGTATAAACATAGTTCTATAATTTTTGTGCCATTTTGTGACATAAATGTATAATAATGGGTATAAATCTATCTAAATTTAAAACCTAAAACTTGTCTGAAATGCTTTATCTATCTAACTTTATACCAGTTTGTATCAAAATAGTAAAATATATCAAAATTGGCTTTATCTCTTTCCCAAGGAGAAGATCGCGAGTTCGAGTCTCGTTGCCCGCTCCATTAAAAAGAGCCGTTAAGGCTCTTTATTTGCATATTTTGGGGATATTGAGTATATTTTATTAGGATATTTGACATCGCACCCAAACCCCACATTTCCCTACAAGTTAGGCGAATGAGGCGAACTCTGAGGTTAGAGATTTATGTCCGAAAAGTCCACATTTTTGCACCTATTTCCCAAACTTTTGACAAAAATTTTACGCCAAATCGCTAATTCGGCCACACTGTTTACCATTGAGACATGGACAAAACCGGTAAAACTGTCAATTTTGAATTTTCTCACAAAATGAGATTAGCAAATTTGTCTTTGAGATTGAGATTTGTTGCACAATATTCAATTTCTAAATATAATATCCACAGGAGTAATTAGTGTGGAAAATTCTATTGATATATTTTTAATAATAGTTTTAGTGTTAATCATTCCAATAGCAAATGCTATTTTTCTTTATTTTAAATATAAACAATATAAATCTAGTCAATATTATCAAACTACCAATAACTCTTTTTGGTCAGTTTTTTCTGATTCAGGTATGCAAGGTGAATATAAAGTAGCCAAACAATTACAAAATTTTTCTTTATTGCCAAATTACAAGATTCTTTTTAACTTATATATTCCAAAAGAAAATGGAGAAACCACTGAAATAGATTTAATTTTAATTACTCCTTATGGATTATTTGTAATAGAAAGTAAAAATTATAGTGGTTGGATTTTTGGCAACACAAACAATAAATTTTGGACACAAACACTTTCTGCTGGGAGATGGGGTGTAAATAAAGAACATTTTTATAATCCAATAAAACAAAATGCCAATCATATACTACATTTGAAAAATTTATTAAAAATAGATATTCCATATTGGTCAATAATTGCATTTTCTGATGACTGTGAATTCAAAAAAGTTAATTATGATAATGCAAAAGTAAGGGTAATACACCAATTTGAATTATATAATACAATTCAGTCAATTTTAGATAACTGCCAACATAAACGATTAACTGATGAGGCTGTTGAAAAATTATATAATGATTTACAAAAATACATGAATGTTGATTTTGAAGTAAAAAGAACACATATTGAGAATATTATAAAAAAGAAATACTAATTCTACACTTGAAAAATCTCCGAACCTGAGCGATTAATGTGAGTAGCCCCATGTGTTTATATAAGGAGAAAATATGTCTAAAATGAAGTATTACAATACTGCTGAGTATTTGTATGTGTATAATAATGTGCAGATTGACGAAATCACAAAACGCCTCGGCATCTCTCGCCGAACCCTACTTTATTGAAAACGCAAATTTACTTGGGATACAAAACGCACAAACTTTATAAAATCCAAAAACGATTTTCACGCAGAACTAACAGAATTTACCCAAAAACTAACCCAACATCTAAACACCTCTCTCACTAACAAAACCCCACTACCAAATGCCCATTATTATTCCTTGATGAACTTGGTAGAGTATCTAGAAAAATAACTATATGTCGAAATGTCTCTGAGATTTGGATTTAGACTTGAAATTGTTTGAGATGTAAGTGATGAGTGTGTGTAATGAAAGGAGTTCTACTATGGACAAAGATTACACACTTTATGGCACAAAGATTTTTAATTCAAAATCAAATGAAATAGGCCTGCTTATCTGCACGTGGAAAAACAAATTTGCTGACACTGTTGTAGATTACGCGACCTGCGTAGGCTCAAATGGCAAACGCTATAACATTGAGCTCGATTTAATTTCTCCAATCTCTTTTTACTATTAAATGAACATTTTTTAATTCAAATCGTTTTAATATTAGGAGAAAATTATGAAAAAACTTTTTGCAATTATATTTGTATCTTTGTTATTGACTGGCAGTGCATTTGCTGGTAACACCTACAACCAATATGGGAGTCGAACAGGTTCGTATAGAACAAATGGCTCTACAACCACAACTTATGATAGATACGGTTCTCGCACAGGCTCTTACAAAACCAACGGCAACACAACCACTAAATACGACCAGTACGGTTCAAGACAAGGAACAATCAAAAAAACAACATCTGGTTACACCACATACGATAAATATGGGAGTCGAACAGGTAGTTATAAGACAAACTCTAACGGCACAACCACATCTTATGACAAATACGGAAGAAAAACAGGCTCATTCAAAACCGATTCCACAGGTAGAACCACCAAATACGACCGCTACGGGAGAAAAGTTGGAAGTTTTAAGTAATAATGCTAAAAAAGCTCTCTACTTATCCAATCACATTGCTTTGCATTTCACTTAAAGCCCACAAATTTACAATTCTTGGATGTTTTGGACAGATTTATAGATATACTGCAATTTATTAGTATCTAAAACAATTAATTGATTATTTATCAAATGTATCAATTCATCTTTTGACAACAAAGTATGCTCAAAATCAAACAAATCTTTAATTTCTACCCCTAATATCTCTGCAATTTTTTCGATATTTTCATCATTAGGACGTTGCTTTCCGCTTTCTATCCTTGTTAAATTTGAACGCTCCATATTTAACATATCCGCAAGTTCACCTTGCTTAATATGTCTTGCAATCCTTATTTCGCGGATTCTTGTACCTAATTTCTTATTAAAATTTGTCTCCATAGATTTACCAAATACAGAATAACTTTTTTATAACGGATTGCACACACTATCATTAAGCACATTTTATTGACTTTTGTTCTATATCATGACATGAATAATAAAAAATCTGCTATTACATAACAATTTTAGCAAATTATGTGCGATTTAAAATAACCCAAAGGAGCATGTTATATGAAATTATTAGAACAAATTTTTTCTGTCACAAACAAAGATAAACACAAAATTATAACCATTTTGGGAGTAAAATTAAAATTTACAAAAGAGAATTTCAATTGCAGATACAGAATATCACAATATTTGAGAAAGAAAAGAGGCGGGGCTTTTGCTACAAGATACTACCTTTCTAAATATTTATATGTTCCACAACTTGTGGAAAAAGAACTCGATAATATACCACAAAATGAAATCGACAAACAAACAGATAACGTTTGGACAATGTGGCTTCAAGAAGATGTACCTGAATGTATGGAAATGTGTTTGACAACAATAAAAAACATATACCCCAATGTTAAATATATTACAGAAAAAAATATGTTTGACTATATTGATATTCCTGATTACATTTATAAAAAATATAAGGCTGGAATAATAAAAGCTCCGCACTTTTCAGATTATATAAGAGTCTGCTTGCTTGATAAATACGGAGGAACTTGGATTGACGCATCCTGTATTCTATTAAATAGAGTGCCTGAATTTATAACAAAACAAAATTTTTTCGTATTACAATCAGACAATAAAAACAATTTCTCAAACTTTTTTATTCATTCGGCAATTAACAATTACTGTATAAAAACAATGCGAATTTTCCTTGAAGAATACTGGAAACTTGAAGATATAACTATAGATTATTTCTTTTTTCATCAATATCTCCATTTATTAAGAACAAGCTTGCCACAATATAATAAAATGTATAAGGATATTATTCCCTATGTAAATGCTATTGTTAGATACATGACAGACAATATCGCATACAATGCAGATGAAGATTGTTGGAATTACTTATCTAAAAATTGTTTTATGTACAAGTTTCAAAGAAAATCCCAAGCTGCCATTAAAAACCCAAATAGCTGGTATTGGTTTTTAATTAATAAATATAGACATGGCGAATTGCTAACACCAGATTCAGTTAATAAATATTAATCATCAAGTTCTAAATTTATTTATTTTTAGCAATTTTTGAGATAAAATTTTTGTAGCGCAAGCAAAGAATTTTGCGCAATGGAATTAAGAATATATATAAGATAAGAGCTGTAAATACCAAAACTTTGAACAAAAGTTTTAGTATGAATTTTGTACCCAAAATTTGGTACAACAAATGCAGTTTGTAAGGATTTTTATGGGAATTAAGGAAAATTTAGAAAACATTTTAAACAATCAAAGATTTTATGTAAACTACAAGCGCATGTGGCCGTATGTCAAACCGATTTGGTTTAGGGCACTGTGTTCAATGCTGATATGTATTCCAATCGGCTCATTAGATGCGGTTATAGCCCTTGCACTAAAGCCATATATGGATGTTGTAATGGTTGACAAAAGTATCCAATCACCTTGGTACATTCCGATTGGTATTGTTGCATTCACATCAATACAAGGTGGACTAAAATACCTATCAGCATACCTTTCAACTTGGGTTGGCGGAAAAATCACCAACGGCTTAAAATATCAATTATTCAGAAAACTTTTAACTTTTGAAACTTCATTTTATGACAAGAAAAAATCAGGTGATATTGTTTTTCAATTCAATAACCAAGCAGACACCGCATGTGCAGGATTATTAAACAACCTAAGCGTATTTGCACAAAGAATTTTTTCATCAATTTCTTTGGTATGTGTTTTGTTCTACAACTCTTGGCAATTAGCATTGATTGCATGCGTTGTTTTGGCTTGTGCGTTTGCTCCTGTTGCAAAAATTCAAAAACGTATCAAAGGTGTTATGAATAAAGCAATCGTTGCAGATTCAGCTATTATCACTGAATTTAACGAAGTTTATGCAGGAAACAAAACTATCACATCATACAATCTGGCTCAAAACGAAACAAACAAATTTGAAAGTATTTTAAACAACATATTCAACCTAAAAATAAAAATGGTACAAAAAACTCAATGGTTATCACCAATGATGCATGTAATCGTATCTGTCGGTATTGCAGGCGCAATTGGTGTTGGCTCTCACTTGATTTTGTCTAACACTATCACAAGCGGTAACTTTGTATCATTTATCACTGCATTGATTTTACTATATACCCCTGTCAAAAACATCGGAAACAACCTAAATGCTGTTCAATTCTCATTCTTTGCCATTGAAAAAATCTTTGGTGTTCTTGATTCAACTCCAAAAATCAAAGATAAAGAAAATGCCAAAGTTTTGACTCATCCTGAACATATCAGATTTAAAGATGTAAATTTTGAATATGTAAAAAATACTCCAATATTAAAAAATATCAACCTTGATATCCACAAAGGTCAAACTATTGCATTTGTAGGAAATTCAGGTGGTGGGAAATCTACAATTGTGAGTCTAATCCCAAGATTTTATGATGTTAAAGCCGGTTCAATTCAAATCAATGAAACAGATATCAGAGATTATACATTGTATTCGTTGAGACAAAATATCGCAGTTGTATTCCAAGATAATTTCTTATTCTCAGGAACAATCAGAGAAAATATTATGCTGGGTAATGAAAATGCAACAAAAGAACAGTTACAAAAAGCTATCGAAATGGCATATTTGGAAGATTTTATTGCAACATTGAAAGATGGACTGGAGACTCAAATCGGGGAACGAGGTATCAGACTTTCTGGCGGTCAAAAACAGCGTGTTGCAATAGCAAGAGCCTTTTTGAAAGATGCTCCAATTATTATCCTTGATGAGGCAACAAGTGCACTAGATAACAAAGCAGAGGCAATTGTACAAAAAGCTATCGATAATTTGATGCAAGACAAAACCGTATTTGTAATCGCCCACAGGCTTTCAACTATCAGAAACGCAAATAAAATCGTCGTAATTAACCAAGGTGAAATCGTTGAGGAAGGTACTCACGACGAACTTCTACAAATCGAAAACGGTGCATACAAAATGCTATACGATATGCAATTCAAAAAACAGGAGGCAAAAGCGTAAGCGCATGTTTTCTATTGTTATTCCAACATTACAAAAAGACACCATGATACTTAAGATGTTGCTTGATGAACTAAATCAAGACCAAACTGTTGGCGAAATTATTTTAATAGATAATTCACTACAAGGTTTTGAATATAATTCTGACAAATTGAGGATAATTATTCCCAAGGAAAATTTGTTTGTAAATCCATCATGGAATCTTGGAGTCGAAAAGGCAAAATTTGATTATGTCGGAATACTTAATGATGATATTTTGTTACCAAAAAATTTAGTATCGGATGTTTTTTCATTTTTGCAAGGAGAAAATATCGGACTTGTCGGAATTGATAAAAAATCAATTTTTGGATACAAACCTGAAGAAATAAAAGCCTATCCGCAAAACTCTGAAATCAAATATTTACCAATAAAAAATGATTTATATATCGGATATTGGGGTGTTGCAATTTTTGGGAAAAAATCTAATTTTTCAGAGATTCCACAAGAGATGAAAATTTGGTGTGGGGATAATTTTTTACTAAAAACCAACCAAGATAAATGCAGAAAAAATTTCAAATTAAGATGTAACAAAATCATTCATTTAGGGTCATTGAGTTGCGGAACATCTACACTAGATGGAATTAAGAAAAGTGATATTGAATTTTATTCAACAATTGACCCACAGTTTAAAAATCACGATTGCGGAGTAAAAAAACAAACATTTTTAAACAAAATTTTTACATTGACCAATTCGTCAGATAGACGACGTAAGCTTTTAACAATTTTTGGACACACTTTTACAATTAAAAAAATGGATTAATATTATGAATTATAAATTACTCGATATGAAAATTCATGGCGATAACAGAGGAAAACTCGTAGCATTAGAGGGAAATATCGACATCCCTTTTGATATCAAGAGAGTTTATTACATCTTTGATACCATCCCTGATTTAGAGCGCGGAAAACACGCGCATAAAAATTTGGAGCAACTAATCATTGCAATTGATGGAGCATGTCAGTTTGTATTGGATGATGGCAAAACGCAAGAAAAAGTTTGGTTAAACAGCCCTGAAAAAGCTCTATATATAGGTCCTGGGATGTGGAGAGAAATGAGACATTTTTCTTACGGTTGCAAATTGATGGTACTTGCAAGCACTCATTATGACGAAAAAGAATATATCAGAGATTACAATGAATTTTTAAAAGAGGTTAATAAATAATGATACATAATTTATCAGATGTTCAAAGTTCAAATATTGGAGAAGGGACAAATATATGGCAGTTTTGCGTAGTCTTGCCAAACGCAAAAATTGGAAAAAATTGTAATATTTGCTCAAATTGTTTTATTGAAAATGATGTAAAAATTGGAGACAACGTAACAATAAAAAATGGTGTCTATTTATATGATGGAATAACGATTGAAGACAACGTATTTATCGGACCAAATGCAACTTTTTGCAATGACAAATACCCAAAATCAAAAAACAAAAATTTTAATTTGGAGCGAATTGTTATTAAAAAAGGTGCAAGTATTGGAGCTAATGCAACAATTTTACCAAATGTTGAAATTGGCGAAAATTCAACAGTTGGAGCAGGATGTGTAGTTACTAAAAGCGTTAAACCTAACTCAATTGTAAAAAATAAAGTCTAAAAGTGAGGGATAAACATTGAATCAAATTATTCTATACAAATTTATCTGCAACCTATTTAGAAATAAAGAAAAATTTTCACTCTTAGATTACAAAATATATAATCATTGTGCCAAAAGATTAATAAAAAAAGGTTATGATATCTCAACAAAAAAATGTGAGGATTTTGAAGCAAGTGAAATTAGGAAATTATATTCAAAATATAAAAAAGTTGTACAAAATTTGAACGAAAAAATCAAAAATAATCAAAAAATTAAAGTTTCATTTTTAGTTATTTTTGACTCGGTTTTTCCAGCAGAACCTTTATATCAAAAAATGCTTGAAGATGAGTTTTTTGAACCGCAAATTATCGTCATTCCTGACACTTCGCGTGGCGAAAATAATATGCGTGTTCAAATGGAAAAAACATATAAAACTCTCAGTGCAAAATATAAAAATGTTCAAAAATCTTGGGATGAAAAGCACCAAAAATTCATTGATTTTTCTAAAGAAATGGATATAGTTTGCAGTGCAAATCCTTATGATGGAATGACTCACAAATTATATAGAATTGGAAAACTTTCTAAAAAAGATATTTTACCAATATATTTCAACTACGGATATCCTGCTGTTTTGTGGGCAAGGAGAGTCGCAGCCTTAGATAGCTTATCAAAAATGTGGAAAGTTTTTTCTGAATCCCCTGCAACAATGGAAGAATACAGCAATTCAATGAAAACGCACGGCGAAAATCTTGTACTTGCAGGCTATATGAAAATGGACAACCTTGCAAAACAACCTATCCGCAAGCGTGAGCGAAAAACAATCATCATTGCACCGCATCATACAATAGAGGCGAAATTCAGAAATTCAATCGGATTAAGCAACTTTTTAGAATACGCTGAACTGTTCCAAGAGTTACCGAAAAAATATCCGCAAATTGATTTTATCTTCCGTCCACATCCGCTGTTGCGTGTGACATTAGCACAAAACCACATCTGGGGACAAGAAAAAACAGATAAATACTTTAAAGATCTAGAAAAAAATCCTAATCTTACATATCAAGCCGGTGGAGATTATTTTGAAACTTTTGCAAATTCTGACGGAATTATCCACGACTGTTCATCGTTTTTGGCAGAATATATGTTCACAGGTAAACCTGTTTGTTACATGTTAAAAACCAAAGATTCAATTGACAAATTTTTTATGAATAACGGAAAACAAATTCTTGAAAACTGCTACAAAGCCTTTTCAAAAGAAGAAATCTACGATTATATCGATAATGTAATTATCAAAGGGAATGACCTAATGGCAGCTAAAAGAGAGGAATTTGCGAAGAAAGAATTAATGGTCAACTACCCAAATGTTTCAACATTTGTACTCGATTATATTAAAAAAGAATTAGGAGTAAATTCATGATAAAATTTTTAGACTTAAAAAAAATAAATAACAGATATAGAGAAGAAATTGATTCTCGTATAAAAAATATCCTTGATAAAGGCTGGTATCTACAGGGAGAAGAAAACGAAAATTTTACCAAAAATTTTGCAAATTTTTGTGGGACAAAATTTGCCCTTGGAGTTGCAAACGGACTTGACGCTTTGAATTTAATAATAAAAGCTTACGGTTTTGGCAATGGTGATGAAATCATAGTTCCTGCAAACACATATATAGCAACAATTTTAGCAATTTCAGAAAACGGATGTATTCCCATCTTAGTTGAGCCTGACATCAAAACATATAATATAAACCCAGATAGTATTGAAGAAAAAATAACCACAAAAACCAAAGCTATTATGGTGGTTCACCTATATGGACAAGCCGTTCAACTGGAAAAAATCTGGAAAATTGCAAAAAAATACAATCTAAAAATCATTGAAGATTCAGCACAAGCTCATGGTGCAATTTATCAAGAAAACCGTACAGGAAACCTTGGAGATGCAAGCGGATTTTCTTTCTACCCTGGAAAAAATCTTGGTTGCATAGGAGATGGCGGAGCTGTTACAACAAATGATGAAGAGTTATTTAATAAAATAAAAGCAATCGCAAATTACGGTTCGGATAGAAAATATCATCATATTTATAAAGGGGTAAACTCACGACTAGATGAGATTCAGGCTGCGGTTTTGGATGTAAAATTAAACCATTTAGACTCAGATAACAATAAACGTCGCGAAATTTCAAAATATTACAGAGAAAATATAAAAAATTCAAAAATAATTTTGCCTGAAACTTATGATGAAAAATCTCATGTTTGGCATATTTTTGCAGTTAGAACCCAAAACAGAGACGAATTCCAAAAATATTTGACTGAAAAAGGTATCCAAACAATTATCCACTATCCGACTCCACCTCATAAACAAGGTGCATATAAAGAGTGGAACAATTTATCTTTTCCTATTACAGAAGAAATTCACAACACAATTTTGAGTTTGCCAATTTCTCCTGTAATGACAGATTCAGAAATAGAAAAAGTTGTTGAGGTCGTAAATGAATACTAAAGATTTTCCGCTTGTATCAGTTCTTATTCCTGCGTATAATCACGAAAATTATATCCAAGAAACAATAGAATCAATAATTAATCAAACATACCCCAACATTGAACTAATTATCCTCGATGATGGTTCAAAAGATAAAACTTGGGAAAAAATCACTGAACTAAAACCAAAATGCGAAAACCGTTTTGTAAAAATTCATTTTGAAACCAAGCAAAATGAAGGAACTTGCATGACATTAAATAAGTTATTAAAACTGTCAAGTGGTGAATTTGTTTACATAATCGCATCAGACGATTTGACAAAACCGCAAGCTATAGAAAAAGAAGTAAAATTTTTGCAAAACAATCCTGATTATGCCCTTGCGGTTGGAGATAACGAGTATGTAGATTCTATGGGTAAACAAATTTTCAGAACCCAAAAAGCTTTCACCTCAAACATAAAAAATGCAAAATATAAAACGGTTAAAGAATTTCTTTCATCAAAATTAAAGATTGATTTTTTATCTGACGATTTTGGTTCATACAAAACTTTGTACAAAGAAAACTACATTCCAAACGGTTATCTTATCCGAAAAAATATTTTTGAAACAATTGGCAATTTCACTAAAAATGCGCCATTAGAAGATTTTTGGCTAATGTTACAAATTTCAAAATATAAAAAAATGAAATATATTGATGAAATTTTATTTTCATATAGAATCCACGATACAAATACAATTAGTAACAGCACTAGAATGAGAGAATTAACAACCCAAACTCGAAACTATGAACAAAAACTTTTAGAAAAATACCTTACTAATCACAAAAACGATGAACTTTTAAAAATTTATAACGAAGGTATTTGTTATTATCAAACTGGTATTCCCAACATTCTTATGTTATATAAATACCAAAAGATAAATACTCGTACTTTAAAGGTCGAAATTTTTAACAAAACGATTTATTCAAAAAACAAATTATTTTAGGAGAGATAATGCCATTTGAATATGAAAAACAAGCAATACCAGATGTAATATTGGTAAAACCAAAAGTCTTTGGAGACAAGCGCGGATTTTTTATGGAAACATATAAAAAATCAGATTTCTTCGCAAATGGAATAACTGTTGAATTTAATCAAGACAACCATTCGAAGTCAACCAAAGGGGTTCTGCGTGGATTGCATTTTCAAAAAGCACCTCATGCGCAAGCAAAGCTTGTGAGATGTTCAAAAGGGAGAATCTACGATGTAGCTGTAGATATTCGCCCAAATTCCAAGACCTTTGGCAAATACGTAAAAGTCGAATTATCTGAAGAAAACAAGCACATGTTATTTATCCCTGAAGGTTTTGCACATGGTTTTGTCGCTCTATCAGATGAAGTTGAACTTTTATACAAAGCAAGCGGAGAATATTGTCCGGAAGCTGATTGCGGTATTTTGTGGAATGACAAAGATATCAACATAGACTGGGAAATCGACTTTGAACCAATTTTGTCAGACAAAGACAAAGTGCAAAAGACTTTAGCAGAAGTCATGAAGGCAAGAGGTCAGGAGGGCAAGCTGTTTAATGTATAAGAAACTTGAAATTTGGACTGAATCTATTGAAATTTTGAAAATTGTATACAATTTGGCAGAAAAGCTACCAAAATCTGAAGAATTTAACCTAAAGAGCCAACTTAAAAGAGCTATGGTATCGGTATCTTTAAATATTGCAGAGGGCAAATGCAGAGCATCTGCCAAAGATTTTTCGCATTTCTTAAACATCGCCGCTGCATCCCTTGATGAAGTGGACGTTGTATTAACAATATGCGAAGAACTGGGATTTTTACAAAACCTAGGGGAACTTCATAACAAAAATAAGACCTTAATAAGAAGAATTAATGCATTAAGAAATAAATTAATGGGGGCAATAAATGAGTAAAAAAGACTTAAATAGCTTGACCTCTTGTCTTCTTGCCCTCAGGTCTTCAAACTCTGATTATACAAATATAGGAGAATAATACAACTATGACAACAATACTAGTAACAGGTGGTGCGGGATTTATTGGAAGTTGTTTTGTCAGACACGAACTAAAAAAACATCCAGAGTACAAAATTATAAATTTAGATGCGCTTACATATTGTGGGAATTTAGAAAATCTTGACGATGTGAAAGATAATCCAAATTACACATTTGTTCACGGCAATATTTGCGACAGGAAGTTAGTTAGAGATTTAGTCAAAGAATCTGACTGTGTAGTCAATTTCGCAGCAGAATCTCATGTAGATAATTCAATCAAACATCCTGAAATCTTTGTTGAAACAAATGTTCAAGGAACTTTAAATTTATTACAAGCAAGTAAAGAACTTGGCGTAGAACGATATTTACAGGTTTCAACGGACGAAGTTTATGGCACTTTAGGCAAAACAGGATATTTTTACGAAACGACTCCGCTTGCTCCAAACAGCCCATATTCAGCAAGCAAAGCAAGTGCTGATATGCTTGTGAGAGCATACCATGAGACATACAACCTTCCAACACTTAATACAAGATGTTCAAACAACTACGGACCATATCAATATCCTGAAAAACTTATTCCATTTTTCATTTCACAATTGCTGAAAGGTGAAAAAGTGCCTGTATATGGTGATGGCTTAAATGTTCGCGATTGGTTATATGTATATGACCACTGTGAAGCAATTGATACGGTTTTACATAAAGGTAAAATCGGCGAAGTGTATAATATTGGCGGACACAATGAAAAAACAAATATGGAAATCACCCATTTGATACTCAATGCGATGGGCAAAGATGAATCATCTATTAAATATGTAGAAGATAGGTTGGGTCACGATAGACGTTATGCAATTTCTAACGACAAAATAACATCAGAACTAGGTTGGAAACCGTCTTTGACGTTTGAAGAAGGTATTAAAATCACTATTGATTGGTATTTGAACAATCAAGACTGGATGAAACACATTGAAGATAAGAAAGTGAGTTTAAAATAATGAAAGGTATTGTACTGGCAGGTGGCAGCGGAACAAGGTTATATCCAAGCACTATTGGAATTTCAAAACAGTTATTACCGATTTATGACAAACCGATGATTTACTATCCGATTTCGGTTTTGATGTTAGCTGGAATCAGAGAAATTTTGATAATATCTACACCACAAGATTTGCCAAACTTCGAAAAATTACTCGGAACAGGTGAACAATTCGGACTAAAATTTTCATATAAAGAGCAACCTTCTCCTGATGGCTTGGCACAAGCTTTTATATTGGGTGAAGAATTTATCGGCAAAGATTCAGTCGCACTTGTCTTGGGGGATAATATTTTTTATGGGCCGGGATTCAGTGCAATGTTACAAAATGCAGTAGAACTAACAGAGTCAAAAGAAGCAACAATTTTTGGCTATCACGTTAAAGATCCGGAAAGATTTGGGGTTGTTGAATTCGACAAAAACGGTAAAGCTATAAGTATTGAAGAAAAACCAAAAATTCCAAAATCAACTTATGCTGTTACTGGTTTGTATTTTTATGATAACAGTGTAGTAGAATATGCCAAGAATCTAAAACCATCTACTCGTGGAGAACTTGAAATCACAGATCTAAACAAAATTTACCTAGAAAAAGGTAAATTGAATGTCGAATTATTTGGACGTGGATTTGCTTGGCTTGATACTGGTACACATCGCTCATTATTACAAGCTGCGCAATATGTTCAAACAATTGAAGAAAACCAAGGAATCAAAATTGCTTGTCTTGAAGAAATTGCATACCGTATGGGCTTTTTGACCAAAGATGAAATTGTCAAATTTTCAGAAAGTTACAAAAATAATGAATATTATACCTATGTAAGAAATTTATAATATAATAAAGTCATGAATAAGAAAATTAAATTAAGCATAATTATACCTGTATACAATGCAGCACAATTTTTAGATAAATGTATCCAAAGTATTTTGCACCAAAGTTTAAAAGACTTTGAACTGATTTTAGTAAATGATGGTTCAAAAGATAACAGCCTTGAAATTTGCCAAAAATATGCAACACAAGATGAGCGCATAAAACTTTTTGACCAAGAAAATTCAGGACAAAGCAAAGCGCGCAATGTAGGAATCGAAAACGCAAGTGGCGAATATATTACGTTTGTGGATTCAGACGATTGGCTTGATACTGATTTTTATGAAAATTTGGTTAATGCCTGCGACAAATATAATGCTGAAATCTCTTGTGCCTCAATACTTCGAGTCCGTAAACATTCAAAAAAATACCGCATAAAATACACAAAAGAAGAAGTATTTGAAAAACCGCAAGAAAAAATTGACGTAGCTCATGTACCTGATATGTGCTATGTTTGGAACAAGGTTTACAAAAAGGAATTTTTAGACAGAATAAATTTAAAATTTATAGAAGGAATGTTTTTTGAAGATGTTGATTTTGTAACACGCGCAGTCTATTTTTCAAACAAATTAGTAACTGTACCAAACATATTCTATCACTATTGGACAAACCAAAATTCTACAGTAAAAACAATGAAAATCTCTGACAAAAAACGTGCAGATTCTCTAAGGTCAAAAGAAATGGTCTTGAAATTTTTCAAAGAACATAACCTAAAATCAAAGTCGCGAAATTTGATAAAAAAGAAAACATCTGTAACTTTTTTAGGTATAATGATACTGAAAATTTATGAATGGGAAACAATAAAAAAATACTACCTGTTCGGAGCAATACCAATCGGAGAAGTAATGAGTTATGCCTGATGATATAAAAATTGACCTTGTATACTGTTGGGTAAACAGTAATGACAAAGCTTGGCAAGAGAGATTAAACACATTTTTACAACAAAATGAAAATCCTACCAAAGATTATACAAAACTTTTGTCAAAAGATTGTCATTATAGAGAGTTTGGCGAATTAAAATATTCATTGCGTTCGGTTGAAAAAAATATTCCATGGATAAACAAAATTTTCATTATAACAGATAAACAAGTTCCCCAATGGCTCAACACACAAAATCCAAAAATCAGGATTGTTGACCACAGCGAAATAATTCCCCAAAAGAATTTGCCATTATTCAATTCTTGCGCTATAGAATCAAGGATTCCGTACATAGAAGAACTTTCAGAACATTTTATATATGCAAATGATGATATACTATTTTGGAACAAGGCAGATAAAAATTTCTTTTTTGAAGGAGACAAAGCAATTTGCAGATTTGGTAAAAGGATTCCGCAAAAGAGCTACAAAAATGGGCTTTATGGGCAAATGATTCGTTATTCTCATAACAAATTCCAAGAAAAATTTGGAGTATCTATACCATATTTTCCACACCACAATGCGGATTCCTACATCAAATCAAATATGCTTGAATGTATAAACGAATTTAAACCCGAATTTGAAGAAACTCTAAGCCACCACTTCAAAAGTACACATGATATCGAACGAATTATTTTCTCATATTATGCAGTTTATAAAAACAAAGCTGTTCAAAAACGCGGAAATATTTTTAGCGGAGACTTTTGCATATTGAACAAATTTTCTTTAATCCGAATTTTACTATCACAATCAACACTTATGTGCGTAAACGATTCCAGCCATGCAACAGATTGGGATATTGAAGTTTTGAAAAAGATTTTTGAACTAAGATTTCCAAATAAATCAGAATTTGAGAAATAAAATTTAGACAAACGAATATCATAATTGTCATTCTGAAAGCTTAGAAAATTTGCACAAAGTATGAGCGCATAATTTTCTTGCTGTTCAGCATGACATAGACTTGTATGCTAAATTAGAGATTCCGAAACAAGTTTAGGGTAACTTTTGTTTCAACTAAGCCTTAACAGATGATTTTTGTTTGTATTCAATCAAGCATTTTGCTAATTGGTCAGGACAACTTGTTGTTTTTGCACCACAAGTTATTCCTTGCAATTTTTCAATTACATCATCAATATTCATACCCTTGATAAGACTTTTAATTCCTTTCAAATTACCGTTACAACCACCCATAAAATCAGCATCCATCACTTTGCCATCTTGGATTGCAACTTGCATCATGCGACAGCATGTACCTTGAGTTTCATATTGTATTACTTCAGCTTCTGACATTTTTAATTCCTCATTTATCTACACATAATTACAATTTACCATAAAACATATTATTATAAAATGTAAAAAATTTTTAAGCTACATGGCAAAAAAGTTTTTTATGCTTTTTAGAATAGATTATAAATTTAGTTGTGGGGATTCTTATGAAAATATATAACATTAATCCAAGTCTAGCAAGTTTTAAAGGCACAAGACAAGATAGAAGAACAGTTAGTCAGCTTAAAGAAGATAATAAATACGATTTGAATGTGATGAATCAACGTAGAATATCACAAGCAATTGACAATTTGTCGAAAGAATCAGGAGAAGACAACGTAAACTTCCTTCTAGATGTTGCTGACAACTTGAAATATGGCACAAATATTGACTTGGGCAAAAGCAGCTTCAATGATTGGCATGTGAAGTTAAACAACGCAGCAAAAGAATCTCTTGCAAAATCTCCAAAATCAGTACAAGAACAGCTTGCAGCCAGAATTGCACAAACTGACAAGAAAAAACCCCTAACAGAAGAAGAAAAAGAGATTTTATCATTGAGAAAATCTATACTTTCTCAAGTAAATCAAGACCAATTGAGCAAAATCAAAAATGATAATATCAGAAATTTAAATAGAAACCTAGACTACTTTATAGTATCATCAGAAGTTCCTACATCTCAAAAACTCTATATAATGAAACGTCTAAACTATTTTATGAGTCCGGAATATAAAATAACTTCAGCTCTAAAAGACAAAAAAACGCAAGCATTAGCTGAAATTGTCAACGATATTGTTATAGATACACCAGAATCAAAAATTCCGAACATAAAAGCAACAAACCAAAAACAACATGGTATGTGTGCTGCAATTTCTATCTGCCGAAAAGCATTAGCTTACGAAGATAAACCAAATTTTGTCGATATGATTATGTCAGAACTTGACAACAAACCTGATATGGAAGTTTATGATATTACTAAACTTGGCAGTGGAACAAAAATACCTATCGGAAAAACTTCATCTGTTGATTTTGATTACGCATTGTCAAAAGGTTACAGAATTATTGATACATCAGCTCTTTATTGGATGAATATTGCAGATACAGCAGGTTCTACTAATGAAGCTATTAGAATGTATTCAGGCTTTGACAAATCGTTCTTTGATACTTTCCACGATTCTCACTTGAATGCAGATATCAATGAAACGCTTAGCAATGAACAAGATTATTACAAAGGTTTGTTAAAAGCCAAAAATGTAATCAGCAAATATAAAAAGAACTTGAAAGAAGATAAAACAAAAAAATATGACAACTATAAAAATTCATTAGCAAATGCCGAACAAATCGGTACATTGAATAAAATTTTAGAAAAGAAAATTGCTGAACTTGTAACAGGTTCAACAATTTCTCCTAGCAAAATTCACAAAATCAGCTCAGAACTGCGCAATCTTGAAATGAAAGATTCTAGCCATATTGCAAAAAGTAACGATTACAAAAAAGACTTTTTATATATTCCAAACGAAAGTGATAACGCTAAATTAGAAAAAATAAAATCATTTATTGCAATAGCATTGCCTGAAAAAGATTCAAAGACTTTAGACAAAAATGCACCGCAAATTTTGGTATTGCTTGAAAATATGTCAGAACTTGAGAAAAGCTCAAAAGCCCACTTCAAGTCTAAAAAAGTAAGTGAAGCAAGAGATTTATATGATGTTGCTGCGGCATATAGAACACAGACAATCTTAAACCTTGAAATACCTGAAAATGCAGAAGAAATGCTTAGAAATCTTGATATCGTTGATAGAGAAACAAGAATTGATGAAAATATAACAAAACTTGTAAAAAAATTGAAGAAAAACAAGCTTGACCCAAGAATTATGCAACAACTTGCCATAAACTTCAATTGTAATAACGACCCAGAAACTTTAATCGTTGCTCTTGAAGAAAACCAACAATCTCTGCATTACATCATGACTGATTTGTTGGATGACTTTTACAATGCAACATTGCAAGGCAATAGAAAAGAACATTTATCAAGTGAATTAAAATACTTGAGCAATGCAATCAAAGAAAACCAAAACAAGAAAAATATTGTGGAAGGTTTGGCATCTAATATGCACATCAAAAATCCTAATGCTCAAGAAATCACCAAACTTTTGGATAAATACACTAAAAAACTTGATTCCAAAGATTGTACAAATGAAGAATACCTTGCAATATACAACAAAGTTGGTAAAAAGAACCAAATTCAAGATTTTGCAGACCATTTGAATAATTTGTACGAACAAATGTTTAAGGAAAATAATGAAACTATTCTCAACGGTTTCAAACAAATGAACGGAATCTCTGAAAATGCCTCACCTGAAGAAACTGTTGCTGTTTTAAATAAAATTGTTGAACAATTCAACAACATTAGTCACATGACAACAGCATTGCAAAGAGCACTTGAGGTTAGAATATCAGAAGACGAAATCTTAAACACTGTTGATACAAAAGAATCTATAATCAAAAAACTTGAAGACAACAAAGAAATTATTTCCGCAAAAGATTTAAGAAGGCTTCAAGAAAAGTTCACCAAAATAGATGAAGCTAGAACATCTCAAAACGGTGAAAGTGTTAATATAAAAGATTTACCGAAAGAATTAACGACCTTCACTCCTCAAGAAAAAGAAACTCTTGATTTAATCAAGCAAAGAGTAAACGGCTGGAACTCTATTGTGACAAGAGCATTCAATAATCAATATATGAAATTGAAAGAGCCATTAGAAGAAATTCACCGCCAAATTGGTGTCAAAAGCGGTCAAACATGGGTATCTCCGGAAGGTGAAAGCGGATTGTTCAGCCCACAACAAATCAAAATTATTGAACACATGACTGACCGTCCATACTATATTGAAGGGAATTTGAAACATGCACTAAATAAAATCAAAGATATGCCATACTCAGGAATATCTGCAACATCAGTTGCTCACCAATTCCCTGCTTGGCACGCTCAATATATTGCAGATATAAGACCAATAAATGTTAAAACAAAAGATGGTAAAACTGTTCAAAAGGATGCCTTTTTCCACGACAATACCTGGGGACCTAAAGAACATGACAACACTTGGGTTGATGAAAATGGCATGTTAAGAACAGACTATGGCAATGAATACGGCGGACGTCTCGGTTATATCACAGACGACAAATTTAGAAACGGAAATATTGTCGACAATGTATTTGGACAAGTTGGTGTAAGACGCTACAAAGATGGGCATGAACTCAAATACCCAATGTCAGCGGATGTTATTACTCCTGGCAAATCTCCAAGCGCAAACTCTTATGTTCGTCAAATCAGACAAAACGCATTGCTAAGCCCTACAATGTTCTATAAAGATTTAACAGATTATGCAAAATCAATGACAAGTGATGAGATTATGCGCACAATCAAAAAGACAACAACTCTTGCCAATAATTTTGATCACGATTTCCAAACATTCAACGCAAGAATAGAAGGAAATCCTCCATTTGATAAGGGTATAAAAACAAAATCTGATTATGACAAACTACCTGATACAGATAAAGTTAAACTTGTTTTTGAAAAAATAGCATTATTGCGTTCATATAATGGTATTCCTGATTCAAAAATCCTTTATAAAGAAGCTTCAATGAAAGATTTGCAAAACCTTAAAAAATATATCCACAAAGAGGCAATGAAAGACTTTGACTACACATTTGGTAAAGATATGGATGTAGTTATCTTTGGTGCAGAAAAATCAAGAAAAGAAATCACTGAACTTGTAAACCAACTTGCAAAAGATAACAACATAAAAATCAATGCCAACAATGTAATCAAAGCATTGAAAACTATTAACCGTGAAGAATTTGACGGAAATTCCGACAAAACACTTGATTTGATGATAGAAGGATTAGAAAAATACTTTAACAAATTTGTTCCAAATTTTGAAAACAAAGATGAAAAAGTGAAAGAATTGGCTAACAAAACACGTAATATTATACGAAACAATACGGAATTCACATTAGCCGATTTGAACAGTTCTTCATTTGAAAACGGCTCTATGCAAAGAATCACCAAATGGATTGATGATAATTTTGCGCCAACAACAGATGAAGAATTTGTTCAAATTTTTAACAACCTTCGTAAAATGACTAAAAAAGAATTTCACGAAAAATTTGATTCCAAAATAACAAATGACGCTCTAGGTATCAAAAATGTCACAGGCTTTGATGTTTTGAAACAATATATAGCGCTAGATGAAAGAACAGAAAATAGCGTTATTAATATGTTGTATTATCCAAGACTTGGTCAAACCATGGAACTTAGTAAGACAACTCCAACTTATGATTACAAAAAATTCAAACGTGTAATGCGTGGTGCAATCTACAGTGATAAGAGGTCATTTGACGATATTTACATGGATTATTACTTCTCTTTAAAATTATTAAACAGACATAAACTGTTTAATCCATGGAGAGCTGAAGCATTCAGGAAATACAATATGTTCCCTGCGTTTCCGAAAGTTGATATGATTTCGGAAAAAGAAGAACGTAAACTTATCCAAACGATATATGATAGCACTTCAGACAGTATAGAATCAATTGATGCATATAAAATTCAAGCAGAATCAATGAGAATTATTGAATCATTGAAAAAATATTCTGATAAAATTAATGATTCAGCAACACTCACAAATGCGCAACTAGAACATATCAACAAAGCTATTCTTGATTTTGTAAACATAAACGGAAATGACCAATCTATCAAGGATTCAATTGATGCTGCTCAAAAAATATTGAGCTATGACGGAACTCAAAGTGCCGGTGAATACAAACAACAAATTAAAATTATTGCTAATGAAATGGCATTTTATTCAACAACAGTAAACGGTGGTACGATGAAAGATGCTGTAAAAGAAGAAGTTGAAAAAATGAAAACAACTGAACGTGGATTCATCATGAATTTGATTGACCCTAAATATCAGCACTTTGGGTATGAAATTTTGAATAAATGGCATCACGCACTTATGAAAAAAGACCCTGATGCAGACAGATATTTTACAGAATTTCAAAAATTATATGAAGAACACAAAGCATTAGATAAACCTGAGCAAATGCTTAATGAATATTTGCTTATGATTTCAAAAGATGGCAACACAAATAAAAATTATTCACCAAAAGAATTGGAACAACTTGAAAGCACCAAAATAGTTTATGATACAAATATTCAAAATATGTTGTTATTCTCAAATTTACTTGAAATGCAATATATCTTGATGGATACAGCCAAAGAGGCAAACCAAAACATCGTAAAAGATAAGTTCAAAAATTCCCAATTGATATTGAACGACGGACGAATTGTCGGAATGGATTCGGATGAAGGTATCAGCGCACTGTTAGCACCATTATTAACAGATGACGATTTGACCGGTGCAATCTTGATGATTGAACAACTCGGTTTGACTGAAAGTGTTCTAAATATGGTTTCTAAAAACACAATGGAAAACGAAAAATATGCAATGAGAAGAATTGATGCAATCTTCAAAGCGCTTTCTCGACAAGTCGGTATAATCAAAAGAGTTCAAGCCAATATCGGCAATTTGGATAAAGACCCTAATTACTTAGAAACTCTGAACAAAACAGAAGATGAAATTATCAGAAAATTCAAAACTACTCGATACAGAAAGAGTATCAAGAAAGTTCAAAGAGCCTTTGACCAAATCAGAACAGACATAGAAAGCCACCCAGAACATTCAAAACAAGCGTATTTCCAAGTTTATATGGAACAACTAAAACCTGCAATGTTCTATGGTTCAAAAGAAGAGTTCGAATACTTGAATCAAAGATTGAAAAACATCCAACGTATTGCAAAACTTGTTAAAAGCTTACACATTCAAGAAGGTTCACCTCTAGAAGCTAAACGTCAAAAGTTTCTTGAGGCAATGGACGAACTTGAAGATTACGGAGAAAAGCATTCAGGCACATATAAAAATTTGAATATTGCAACCAAAAACGTAAGCGGTGAAGAAGGAGATTTTCTTGACTAACAAGAAAGAGTCTTTAAATAAGAAAAAAGGAAAGTCGTTTGACTTTCCTTTTTTCTATTATAACTTAGTTTCTTAATTTTTTCTCAAAAAATCAGGAACATCCAAATTCATTGAAGGCATCTTAGGAAATCCGCCTGCCAGATTTGATGAACTTGTTCCAACATTTGATTGAGTTGATGTTTTACCTTGAAAATACTCAGCAGCAGAAATCTGCGGAGTATTAATTGCACTTTGGTTACCTTTATCAGTAAAACCTGTTGCAATAACGGTAATTTGAATTTCATTTTGGAATGAATCATTGATAGCAGTACCAATGATTACGTCAGCATCATCTCTTACAACATTATTGATAATACTTGTAGCATCATTAATTTCGTATAATGTCATATTTGAGCTACCGGTAATATTTACGATAATACCTGATGCACCATCAATTGAAGATTCCAACAATTGAGAATTTATAGCCATTTCAGCAGCCTTAATAGCTCTGCCTTCGCCTTGTGCTCTACCGATACCCATCAAAGCTGTACCTGAATCCTTAACAACTTTTCTAACATCAGCAAAGTCAATGTTAATCATACCAGGGATTGTGATGATATCTGAAATACCTTGAATACCTCTATATAGAACTTCATCAGTAACACAGAATGCTTCTCTCAAACCTAATTGACGTTCTACAACTTGTAACAACTTATCATTTGGAACAACAAGAATGGCATCCACATATTTTCTAAGTTTTTCAATACCAGCTTCAGCTTGAGCCATTCTCTTTTTACCTTCCCAGCAGAAAGGTTTTGTAACAAACGCAATTGTCAATATTCCCAAATCTTTTGCAATTTGAGCAACAACAGGAGCTGCACCTGTACCTGTACCACCACCCATGCCGGCAGTTATAAATACCATATCAGCACCATCTAGTGCTTTTGTAATATCGTCTTTTACTTCAATAGCAGCTTTCTCACCTGTTGAAGGATCGCCACCTGAGCCAAGACCTTTTGTAGTAGATGTACCTAATTGCAATTTATTTTCAACATTGCTATAAGTTAAAACTTGCAAATCTGTATTCATAAGCCAAAATTCAACACCGGCAAGTTTAGCTTTTACCATTCTGTTAACAGCGTTTCCACCGCCACCACCAACACCAATAACTTTGATTTTGGTCGGATTTATATTATTTCTCTGGTCACTTCCGTAACTTGATACTATATTTTCCATTATTCCTCCTACATTTTACTATATATTATATACAAAAAATTTAACTTTTCATCTATTTCAATATTTCGTAATATATTTGTAAAGTTCGGAATGACACATGTTCCCTCACTCCCTGTAGAAGATGTGTGATAGGTCGGCTTTACCAAGCCGACAAAGTAATCAATATAGACTAAAGTATCGAGTAGTGTGGGAGAAACGAAGTGTCCCCACAATTGGTTTAATGCCTAAGTCAAAAATTTCAACAAGAACAAACCATCACTTAGTGATTAATTTTAGCCTACTGCCAAAATAGCTTTGGACATCTTTGTTATACCCAGTAAGCATATTTTCAAAATTAAGCCCTTTTGTTTTACATTCTTGGCGCAAAAGCTCTATTCCTCGATTATATACCTGTTGGGCAGTATTTATATTACTTTGCGGAATTTTACCTTTATACATTCTTGTGGCAACGGAAATATCAAACAAACGACGTTTGGACAAACCACTCATTTCTTTTCCTGTCGCAGAAGATTTGTTATACGTCATTTTATTTATTGCAGCCTCATATTTGCCTGTCTTTAAGCAATACACCATGCCTGAGGTCTTGTCTAGCACATCAACACCTTTGTTAAATGCCATATCCAGCAATGCTTCTTTCATACTTTGTGGCATTTTGGCATAATTTTTTTGCCCTAATTTTGCGCTTAGATTTTCTTCAACTTTTAACAAATCTTTGGCACATAATTCGCAAACTTGAGCATTAGAAAGCTGTTTAGGATCACCTTTTTTTAGAGCATGCCCAATTCCTATAGTTGGCACACCAGCATTATCAGTATATGGTGTATTATGGAATTTATTTTCCGGCAAGCCTTTATCTTCAAGTTTTTTGAGTCGTTTAACAAAATCAAGACTTACACCCATTGATTTTGCAATATCATTTAGGTTTTTCACATTTTTTATTTTTCGAGAAGGTGGAATTCTCAAAACCTGACCTGCTTTTAACGTTTTGGCAGATTTCTCGTCCAAGCCGTTATATGCAAGAATACTTAGAGTTTCCACCCCAAACTTTTGCGCAATTTTATCTATAGAATCCCCTTGTTTCATTTTGTAAGGAGGATTTTTAACAGTTGTGATATATTTTGAGCGAATACTATTTGTTCGAATTTGTTCATCGGAAATTTCACTCATCATAGTAATTTCGTTATGATGCGTAGTTCTCTTTGTGCCATGAAAAATCGGCTGTTTTACTGACGTTTTTGGCTTTACAGAAGTAGATTCACCTCCTGTAAAAGTTGTTTTTATTGAGTTCCATATTTTTGTAAGCCAATCCATTTTATTTAGTCCTTTATTTCACATTAAAATATTCTTTAACTGCATTAGTAACCTGTCTCATTGAATTTTGACGGAAATTCGCAGAATCTATGTTTCTCAAATCTGTTTCATTTGATTGATAACCCATTTCAATAAGTATTGAAGGTGTTTTTTCTTTATTTACCTGCAAAATACCAATAGAAGTATGTTGTCCTTCATTATCTGCTCTAGTCCGACAATGGTCGTTTTCGCCACCCTGTTTACCGAATGAAACCAATGTATCTAAATGTTTTTCAGCTATATTAGCAAATTTTTTGCCAATGTTTGAACCTACAGCATAATATACGTCTAATCCGCGTACATCTTTGTTACTTGATGCGTTACAGTGTAAACTTATTAACATATCTGCTTTATATTTTCGTTTTGCGTCACAAACAGGTTTAGCATCCCCTGCCGTATAAACAACAGTCGCCCCTTGACTTGACAATTGTTTTATCAATTGGTCGGCAAAATTTCTATTTTTATACCACTCTGGGATAGTTTTACCGTTAGAATCAGTTGCTCTAGTTCCAGGTTTGAAGTTTTTATTTTCACCCCAACCGTGACCGGCATTGACCATAATTGTTTTGCCTTTTAGTGGTCCGTTCGGATTACTTGGTTTAAATTTTATTACTTCTGCAATAACTTCGCCCTTGTCATTTATGGGAATAGAAGGTAGTGCTCCTGTACTTGCGACACTGCGCTTTCCACCAACTGCAACTTCAAACCCTTTGGGTACATATCTCTCATTAGGAGCAATTTTCACTCCTTTTGGCGTAACCGTCTTCTTTGGAGCAGAAGTTTTTTGTGCACCGTCAACAGATTCGCTTCTTAGCATGCCTGCAATCATTGAATCCATTTTCTTGGTATCAACCATTCCCCAAGAATTAAATTGATTGTTTAATTCTTGAACAAAAGCTGCTCTGTGAGATGGTGGAGTGTTTTTCTGCTTTGCCAAAGAATCATAAATATGCATCACCGCTTTTTTACGAACATCTTTGTTATTACCGATTTCATGAGTAATATCTTTAATTAACGAACTGCCTTTACTGATTTTATCATACGATTTTATTACGGCTGATGCATTCTTTGAATTAACTAATGATAATAATTCTTGGAATGAAGATTGTCCGATAGCGCCGGATTTGGTATCAATATCTGATTTCATTTTAGTTGCAAGTTCACTAGGAGTAGCCATCATTCTGTTCATTGTTTCATCAAGCTTTGAGGTACTTACCATACCAATTGACTTGAATTGACTATCCAATTCTTTTGCAAAATTTGCTCTGACACTTGCAGGTGTTCCTTTTGCTCTTGCTAAAGTGTCATAAACCTTCATAACAGCAGCTTTTCGTTTGTTTTTATCACTGCTGATTTCACTTGTTAAAGTATTTATTAAACTTTCCTTTGACGTGTTTTTCGGATTATTTTTATAAGATTTCAGAACGGATTCAACATTTTTAGGATTAATTTCATTTAGCAAAGCATCGAAATCTGGCTTGCCGACAGCACCATAATAATCTTCTGATTTTTGGTAAATTCGTTTACCGAGTTCATCAGGGGTATAAGAAGAACCGTATTTCATCTTGTTTACACCTGCAGGACTTGGCTTTGCTGCACGTGAAGCTGTCTTTGTCGGAGTAGCTTTTGACTTTGTCTGCTGAGCATTTTTTGGATGAACAGTTTTTGCCGTCACCGCCTTTGACGGTGTTTTAGGCTGAGTGGCAGATGTTTTTTGAACATTACCGCGTTTTACGTAAAATATCTCACCTTTTGATGGAGTGTAAGTTTTTGGAATATTATTCAACTTACAAAAATCTGCAAAAGTCATTCCAGAATCCCTAGCAACAGCCATAATTCCACGACCACTCGGAACTGTTGCCGTTGGAAGTTTAATTTTTTGTCCGGCTTTTAAATTTGCACTTTTCAAACCTGTCCATTCCATAAACTCTTTTTGACTCATTCCAAATTTTTGAGCCAAAACCGACAAACTCTCTCCTGTTCTAACGGTCAACTCAGATTGTCTTGATACTTTTACTTGTTTATTACTACCAGCGTTATTTACGCCATTTACACTCTGTGTCATTAAATTTCTCCAATAACAAAGTTACACACATGAAAAAATAACGGCACTTTTAAAATAAACTTTAAAAATACCGTTATTTATGTAAACAATTTTTACAAAACTATCTATGTATTGAAAATTCTATCACCAGCATCACCCATCCCAGGGACAATGTAGCCCTTTTCATTCAAATGATCATCCACCGCCGCTGTAATGATTTCAATGTCAGGATATTTTTCATAAATATTTTTTAGCCCTTCAGGTGCAGCAATTATACAAATACATTTAATATTTTTTATCGGAATACCTTTATTGGCATACAATTCAATCGCTGCCAAAAGAGAATTACCTGTGGCAAGCATTGGATCTGTAATATAGATATAGAATTTTTCAGGATTGTCAGCTTCCATAGGAACTTTGTTGTAATACCAAACAGGTTTTAAAGTTTTTTCATCTCGATACATGCCAATATGGCGAATAGTTGCTTGTGGCAAAATATCAATGGCTTCATCAGTAAAAATCAAACCGGCACGCAAAATCGGTGAAATAATTAAATTTATATCAGGGTCAACAGTTTTTGCTCTAAATGTCGTAAGTGGCGTTGTAACATCCCTTTCAACAAGCGGTAAATTTTTTGCAGCCTCATACAAAAGGCATCTTGTAATTTTTCTTGTTGCAATCCTTACACCTTGACTATCAGTATTTTTATCCCTCATTGTGCATAAGTTCAACAATACAACAGGATTATTTATTACTCTAACATTATCCATATACATACAAACCCACCTTCTTTTTATTATTTCTTTTTAAAATTCTTTGTCATATTTTGTTCCACTTCAAGCATCTTGTCTAAAGAACGATTAAAATTTTCTAAATCACTATTTGCATCAGCAGGAGTGACAACATTTTTCGGAACTTTTCCACTTGATGTAAATTCAAACTGACTAGCCGAATTATTCATAGTTGTGATAATCGAATCTAATTCTTTAAAGATACTATCAAACAGCCCCATAACTTTACTTAACCTTGTAGGAGCTTTTGATACAATAATTTTATCAGTCGGATTGGTTTTGTCAGGCGGATAAATTTCTAAAGACTTTGAACCGCCCAAACCCGAAGCCTCAACTGTCGCAATAGAACCAATCGGCAAAGCCAAATCTTTTTGAGTTATAGCAAATTTTATATATACGTCATTAGAAATAATTTGGATTTTTTTTACATATCCGATTTGAACACCCAAAAATTTTACAGGAGAACCAACAATCAAGCCATCGACATCTTCCATAAAAATTTGATAGTTTTTAAATTGTTTTTGCTCTTGATAATGATGATACCTAAACCCCAAAACAATAGCAGCAACTACAATTAACCAAATTCCAAATTCTACCCACGCATATACTCGAATGTTATTAAAACTCTTCATAACTTTTATTATACACAAAATTATCCTATAATATAACTTGTAACAGACAAATTTATATTACTTTGTAATGGCCAATAAAATATTAGACTTTATTAAATCAATAATTTACGAATTTCTTTCAAATTTCGTACCTGAAAAATTATCATACGAGATAACAGGAGAGTGCAAAAAATGTGGCAAATGCTGTAACTATATGTACAGTGTCGACACATACACAGAAAAAGAATTTAAAATTATGCAAACCTTGTTTCCAACCTACAAAAGATTTTACATAAAAGGGAAGGACTCCGAAGGAAACTTGATTTTCGCCTGCAAGTTGGTTACCCCTGAAGGGTTATGCTCTGATTACAAACACCGTCCGCGCATGTGCCGAAAATACCCCGTTAAAAGGATTTCCTATCCTGCAAAACTCCATGATGGTTGTGGTTATACGGTAAATATAAAAACTTTTAAAGATTATTTAAAAAAGAACTAAACTATCCTTGAATATCAAGCCTGTTACCTTGGTGTTTTGCTTTTAATGCCATTGCTTGCATTTTTATTTGAGAGGCTTGGTTTGCGACTTTGTAATCCTGTCCTGATGGATCAGACGGCGCCATTGCAGCCTTGATTACAGTATTAGCATGGTCAATCGTCTGTTGAGGATTAGATTTATTCAACACAGGCATCCTAATTGGAACATGACCTGAAACAGGAATACCTTCAGCATTTCTCTCAATAGAAATCGCTCCTGCAAATTGTCCTCCAGCAGCTTTGTGTGCCATTTCATGCGCATAAATATGATTGTAGTTTCGCGCAATTAAATCCTGTTTCGCCATCGTATTTATCATATACTACACACTCCTACTAAGATTGTAGCAGGTTATACTACAGATGTCAATATTGACAAATAATTTATTTCAACAAAATCAAGCAACTACCAACAATCATAATAACTGAGCCTAAAATCTTTTTCCAAAAAGCGTTCTCGTGGAAAACTTTATACCCAAAAACTACGGAAACAATTGTAGACAACTGAAATAGAGCAAGCGCTAAACCAACATTCATTCTCTCAAATACAAAATTTGTTGAATATTGCATTAAACCAAGCATCAATGCAATTATCACTGTTAAAGAAAATTCTTTAAGTTTTAGCAATACAAATTTGCGTCTGAAACAGCACAATAAAACTAACGAAAACACAAGCCCCATAAAGCACCAAAGGATAAATGACTCCATTATTGAGGACATCAAAATTATCTTTTTTAACACCACAGCTTCACATCCGGAGAAGAATAATGCGCAAAATCTTAACATTATGTCTTTTCTCAATAATAGTGAGGGTTTAAAGCCACCATCGACAGTATCAAAAACATACCAACTTCCAAATATAATTAACACTACCCCTACAAGCGCTAATATACTTGGAATTTCACCAAGTATCATACCTCCTAATATCAGTCCTACAAGACATTTGTAAGAATTAACTGGCCCTAACACAGACATCTCGCCACATTGAAGCGCTTTGATTAAGCAAACCGATCCTAAAGTACACAAAACTCCAGCAAGAGATGCGTACATCCAATAAGAAATACCATACTCTGACCAATCATTTGAAATTGCAGGCGCAAGACAAAACAAACTCAAAAGTGCGTATGAATACAAGTTAATCAAAATTGCAGAATGTTTTTCTGACAATATTTTTTGCACTAAATTAGCTATTGGATTAGAAAATATCCTGACACCAAGAGCTGCAACAGTTGCAAGCATAAATCTACATCATACCTTTTCGGTTAAAAAATACTGCGACAATACAAGTTGCAACTACAGAAATTGTAATTACTATCAAGAAACCGAAATGATTATGACCAAACGGCATAGGTACGTTCATGCCCCAGAAACTACCAATCATTGTAGGGATAGACATGATAATTGTGATTGCTGCCAAAAATTTCATCACAAGGTTCAAGTTGTTGTTAATAATTGATGCCATGCAATCCATCATGCTTTCAAGAATTGTCCTATGCATTTCAACCATCTCTGCAGCCTGTTTATTTTCAATAATTACGTCCTCCAACATATCAATGTCATCTTCCGTAAATTTCAAAATGCTTTGCAATGATGGTGCATTAACCATTCTCAAAAGTTTTTGAAGTACCAGCTGATTATCTTTTAAAGCAGTTGTAAAGTATACTAAAGATTTCTGAATTTCCATCAATTGAAACAAAGCCTTGTTATTTGTGGTTTTTCTAAGAGAATCTTCAATGCTCTCTGTTTGCTTATTGATTATATTCAAATATCTCAAATAAAATTTTGCAGCACGGAACAAGATGTTTAACATGAAATTTGCTTTATGTCGAGTATCAAAGAACTTCGCCGTATCAGCATTGAAAGAATTGATAATTTTATTTTCATGAGAGCATACAGTAATTATACTTTCCGGAGTAAAAATCAAACCTAGCGGCAAAGTATCAAAATTACCTTCATCGTCCATCACCGGAACATTTGTAATGACCAAAAGATTTCCGTCTTCAAAATCCATACGAGACAACTCATCCGCGTCTAACGAGTTATTCAAAAAGCTTTCATCTAAACCAAGTACCAAAGAAACTTGCTGAATTTCTTCTCGAGTCGGATTAATAAGGTTAAACCACGAGCCTGAAACAGCCTCATTTAAGTTTAATTTTTGCAGTGAACCGTTGTCCAAGGTTTTTGTGATTTCTAACATAACTACTATTCCTAATTAGCCTGACTTCTTAAATTAAACTACACATTGTCCCAAAGTGCAATAGGTTAAATTGTGGAAATTTTTGCAGTGGGAATTATGTTTTTATTGTCGGTTTGGTAAAACCGACCTATAAAACATCAAAAAGGTCTATGTCACCCTGAACTTGTTTCAGGGTCTCAAGTATAACAAGTTTTACCTTAGATAATAGTGTTTAATTAGAGATTCCGAAACAAGTTCAGGGTGACAGTTCTTTTATTCAGCCTTGCCCTCTTGCCTTCCTGCCTTCCGTAGCCCTGCTCCCACGTACATTCCCAAGATTAATATTGAAATTCATGAAAAAACATGATACAATTACGAAGAAATTTGAAAGACGAGGTTTACAACTATGAGTAAGAACAAAGCATTTATGTTTTCAATGGGTGTTATTGCAGGTGTTGTCGGCGGTATCGTTGCAGGTGTTCTGTTTGCCCCAAAACCTGGTGAAGAATCAAGAAAGGAACTAAAAGACACTGTTTGCGACCTATATGACAAACATGCTCCACAAATTGCGGATGCAAAAAAACAAGCAATGGAGTCTATTGACCTTATGAAATATAAGTTAGAAAGACAATTCCGCAAATTAAACAATTCAGTAAAATCTAAAAAAATGCAAAAAGCAAAAGAATTAGAAGATTCTGAAAACGGACAAAACGAAAACGAATTTGATTACTAAATTACAACTAAAAGGATTTTTAAATGAGTATTGAATTATCACAAATAGTATTAAACAACGGTTTAACATTTTTAGCTGTAGTAACTGCAATTGTAGTTGGTACTGTCGGATACTTCCTTGTCAAATTATTGATGGATTTGTCTACATTAACAAAAAATGCTAATGAAACTTCACTAATATTAAACAACGAATTAAAACCGACATTGAAAGAATTAAACGAAACTATGCGTTCAATTAATTCTATTATCCAAAGCACAGATGAAGGTGTTGGAAACATGAAATCAAGCCTTGAAAACGCAATAGTTAAAACTAAAGCTTTTTCTGAAAGTCTTTTGGGCGGATTTTTCAAAGGTTTTATGACTGTGTATTCATTGATTAAAAAGAAATAGAACTTTCAGGCAATGTAAATACAACTAATTAAGTTTATACTTATGTGAGACTAACTAAAAGGAGAATAAATATGTCAACATCAAGATTTTTAGCAGGTTTTATTGTTGGTGGCGCAATTGGTGCCATTGCAGGGATTTTACTTGCTCCTAAATCAGGCGAAGAAACAAGAAAAATTTTAGCTGATACAGCTTCTGACATGGCAAGAAGAGCAGACGAAACTGCAAAACAAATCCAAGTAAAAGCTGATGATGCTGTTTCTGACCTTCAAAAAAAAGGTGAAGAAATCAAAGAAAAACTTCAAGACTTAATTGCAAAACAAAAAGAAGCTAAAGCATCTAAAGCAGAAGAAGATGATGATGACGATGATGAATCTGAAGATGAAGAATAGTCATTAAATCTATCTAAAATGTATCTAAGGAGAGGTCGCGAATGCGGCCTCTTTTTAGTTATATAATTTTCTACTACAATCTAAAGCAATGACTCTGATACTTTGTACAAAATATTCAACTTCTCTTCATCTTCTGAAATAAATTGAATATTCTTATTTATCGCTTTGATGTACTCTTCTTTGGAACTTAGAGTCTTAAATGAAAACAACTGCGAAATGTCTATATTCAAAGCTTTTGAAATCTTTTCTATAGTTTCAGGTTGCGGATAATTCCTTCCGGTTTCAATTTTGCTCAAACTTGTAATATCCATATTAATCATTTCTGCTAACTTCTCCTGTGTAATATTACAAGACTTACGCAAAAATTTTATTCTCTGTCCTAATTTAATTTTCAAATTATCCATAAAAACCTCAAAAATATAATACTAACAATCCGCCGAACAAATAATAGATTAGTAAGCATAATTTTTATTGACTTTTATGCCTAGCAAACATATAATAATGACAGTTGAGCATAATTTAAGGAATTTAATATGACAAATAAATCAAGAAAGGTAAGATTTGGGTTCACACTTGCTGAAGTTTTAATCACTCTTGGCATCATTGGAATTGTCGCAGCTATGACAATTCCAAATTTGATTACAAATTATCAAAAACATGTGACAGTAACTAAACTCCAAAAAGCGATATCTATACTAAATCAGGCATATAAAATGTCATTTGATGATGTGGGCGAGCCCTCAAGTTCTGAATCTTTTGCAATGGGTAGTGATACGTATTTTAACAAATATTGGGCACCATATATAAAAACTGCAATTATCTGCAAAACTTATCAACAATGTGGGTATAAAAGAATCAATCCTTGGCTTAGAGCAAATCATACGGTTGCAACTGTCGTAGTTGTTGCAAATAATGAAAGGACAACTTTTTATACCTCAGATGGGTTTTTATACATAATATTTACATCTCAAGGTAGCGGTAAACCCGGAACATTTGTTAAAAATTCACAAGTATATGTCGATATAAATGGTGGCGAAGGACCTAATATCTTTGGACGAGATTTGTTTATTTTAACAAGAGTTGAAAAAGATGGTGGTGGAATTCAACCATCAGGATATGAACTTTCTTCCGCAACAATAAACAATGATTGCTCTAAAAAAGGCTCAGGTGTTTATTGTGCAGAAAAAATTCGTCGTGCAGGTTGGAAAATTGAAAAAGATTATCCATGGTAATAACGAAGGGCAAGAGGTCAGCATGGCAAGATGACGGACTTTGTAATATTGTCATTCCAAAACACGGAATGACATAGTTTTATGGTTTAGTTAGAGATTCGGAATAGGATAAAATCTAAGCCAAACAAGCCCACAAGATTTTTAATCCTTTCAGAATGACAGAGACCTGTGTGTTTAATAGGTGGGCTAGTGAGCCCACACTACTTTGTATCACGTCTTATTTCAACATTTTTAATCAATCAAAAAAGTTATTGTCACCCTGAACTTGTTTCAGGGTCTCTAATTTTACAAATTTCACATAAGGCTAATATGCTAAATTTGAGATGCTGAAACCAGTTCAGCATGACAATATTAAAAAGTCATTACAAATTACACATCGGTCGGCATAAAATGCCGACCGATGTGTTAAACAATCTATCTTCAAAACTCTATGTATCAATATTTGTTGCATAAACCGCATGTGTTTGAATAAAGTCACGTCTTGGCTCAACCTTGTCACCCATCAATACGTCAAACAACTGGTCACAAAGCATTGCATCTTCAAGATTTACTTTTAACAATGTTCTTGTTGCAGGATCCATTGTTGTTTCCCAAAGTTGTTGTGGCATCATTTCACCCAAACCTTTGAAACGTTGAATTTGCAAACCTTTTTGACCTCTATCATCAATAAGTTTTTGTAATTTTTCAAATGAATCAATTTCATACTTTTCTGTATCTGTTTCTAAAATTAAACCATCTGACTCTTCAATCAAGAAATCACGAATTACAGGATAAGCTGCTTTCAATTTCTTGAATTCTGAACTCTTGATAATATTTTGGTTCAAAATTACGTGTTCTTCATCATTTAAGTGCAACATGAATGAATATTTTGAATTTTCTGGATTGTATTTTATTTCAACCTTATAATTCTCAGCCTCTTGAATATTGTAATTTTGTGCGTGATCTACCAAATAGTGATTCAAGTAATCGCAAACCTCATTCATTCTTGATTGACTGTCAAAGTCTTCCAATTTGATATCTGAACGAATTAAACCTCTCAAAAATACTGCAGGATACAAGTTCAAAATTGGATTGTTGTAAGAACGATAAAATTCTGACATATTTTTGATAAGTTCTAATAACTCTTCACCTGTTTTTACATTTTTCTTTTCTTTATCTGACAAACTCAAGTTCTTAATGCCACGTTCTTTCAACATTTTGTCCAAAACATGTTCATTAAACAAATATTCTGCGGTTTTACCTTGAGTAACCTTGAACAATGGAGGTTGGGCAATATATACATAACCGTTTTCAATAAGCGGTTTTGCGTATCTAAAGAAGAATGTCAACATCAAAGTTCTAATGTGAGCACCGTCGACATCGGCATCGGTCATGATGATAATTTTGTGATATCTCAATTTATCAATCTCAACTTCTTCTTCGTTTCTGCTGATTTTGATACCGAAAGCTTGAACCATTGATTGAATTTCGTTATTGGCATAAATTCTATCAAGTCTTGCCTTTTCAACGTTAAGAATTTTACCTCTTAATGGTAAAATCGCTTGGAACATTCTGTTTCTACCTTGTTTTGCAGAACCACCAGCTGAATCCCCTTCGACTAAGAAGATTTCGCATTTTTCAGGCTCGCGGTTAGAACAATCGGCCAATTTACCAGGAAGGGTAGAATTTTCAAGAACAGATTTTCTTCTTGTAAGTTCTCTTGCTCTTCTTGCAGCCTCTCTTGCGCGTTGAGCTTGAAGAGTTTTTTCCAAAATTGATTTTGCAATTTTGGGGTTGAATTCAAGCCATTCTTGTAACTTGTCACGAACAGCATCTTGAACAGCACCCATTGCCTCTTGAGAACCAAGTTTTTCTTTTGTTTGACCTTCAAATTCAGGATTTGGGATTTTTACAGAAACAATCGCTGTCAAACCTTCTCTAACATCTTCTCCTGACAAATTAGATTCTGAATCTTTCAAAATATTATTTTTTCTTGCATAATCATTCAATACACGAGTGATTGAGTTTCTGAAACCTGTCAAGTGAGTACCGCCTGAATGTGTATTGATATTGTTTGCAAAAGACAAAACACTTTCTTGATAAGAATCAGTGTATTGCATTGCAACTTCAACTTGCAAATCCCCAACAACTTTGTCAATATAAATAGGTTTTTCATGAAGAACAGTTTTATTTTTGTTCAAAAATTCTACATAACTGCCGATACCACCTTCATAGTGGAATGTTTCAACTTCTTCTGAATCGTGACGAGAGAAGATAATTTTCAAACCTTTATTCAAAAATGCCATCTCTCTCAATCTGTTACCAATTACATCACAGTCAATTTCTGTAGTTTCGGTAAAGATTTCAGGGTCTGGCCACCAAGTAGTTTTTGTACCTGTTTTAGTTGTTGCCTCGCCTTTTTCAACAGGCGCAAGAGGTTCACCTCTCATATATTCTTGACGCCATACATACCCATCACGAGAAACTTCTACAATATATTTTTCTGATAACGCGTTTACAACAGATGCACCTACACCGTGAAGACCGCCTGATACTTTATAACCACCATCACCAAATTTACCACCTGCGTGAAGTACCGTATGAACGATTTCCAAAGCAGACTTTCCGCTATCAGATTTGATATCGACAGGAATACCACGACCATTATCTTCAACAGTAATACTGTTGTCTTTGTGGATAGTTACATGAATATCTGTACAAAAACCTGCTAATGCTTCGTCAATAGAGTTATCAACGATTTCATAAATACAATGGTGTAAACCTCTTTGTGAAGTTGAACCGATATACATCCCCGGTCTTACGCGAACAGCTTCCAAACCTTCCAAAACCCTGATGTTACTAGCATCATATTGCTTTGAAGTATGAGTTTCAATTTCTTCATACTGTTGTTCAACTTGCTCTTGAACCTGAGCTTTCTCAACTTCTTTTATCGCTTCCATACCTTTATCATTAATAATATCTTGTGCGTTATCAGCCATATACTTCTCCCTAATCTACTGGTATATGTTACAGTATAGCACAAAAACAGGTATCTTAACAAATATGTTTACTTATGTTAGCAAAACATCAACACTCAGCCCTAAATCAATAAATTAATATTGACAATAGAGTCTTATAGCTGATAAAATTTTACTGGGTAGTTATATCCAAAATTTAGTGTACAATGTTTAATAACAAACTTGGCAACGGAAGGTGAAATGGAAAAAATCAGTGTAAAAATATGTCTTGGAGAAACTTGTTTTGTAATGGGAGCAGAGAACCTTCAAGAACTTAGCCGATTAATTCCAGAAAAATATGGCGACAGTGTAGAACTTGCAGGAACTCCTTGCATGGGTTATTGTGCTGCGGATTGGAAAATATCAAAAGCACCTTATGCCAAAGTTGATAACGATGTTATCAAAGATGCGACAGTCGAAAAAATCATTTCGGCAATAGATGAAAAATTAGCTAAGTAAAAAATAGAAAAGGAAAAGAAATGGCTGTAAATTCACCAAGACAAACATCTCAATTAAAAAGAGAAATTCTCGTAAGATTAATTAAAGCATATCTAAGCGATAATTTTGAAGAAAACACAAGATTAATTCCTTACGATATGAGACCAAAAGGTAGTGAAGTTCCATATAGATGCTGTATTCATAAAGAAAGAGCTATCTTGAGAGACCGCGCAATTGCAGGATTAGGTTTATCGATTGAAGAGGCTGATGACAGCGTATTATTATCAACTTACGCCAAACACGCAGAAAGCAGAAAAGAACCGGAAGAACACCCACTAACAGTTCTTACAACCGCTTGTAAGGGTTGCGTACCTTCAAGAATCTACGTAACAGACCTTTGTCAAGGTTGTGTTGCTAGACCTTGTGAATCAACTTGTCGTTTTGGTGCAATTTCTGTTCATGACGGCAAATCTCACATTGACCCAGAGAAATGTAAAAATTGCGGAATGTGCGCTCAAGTTTGCCCTTACCAAGCAATTACAAAAATTATCGTTCCTTGTGAAAACGCTTGTCCGGTAGGTGCTATCGCTAAAGACGAAGAAGGTCATGCAAGAATCGATTTTGACAAATGTATTTCTTGCGGAAAATGTGTAAGCGCATGTCCATTTGGCGCAGTACACGAAAAAAGCCAAGTTATTGACATTCTGCAAACAATGAAAGTTGGTAAAAAAGTTGTTGCAATGATTGCCCCTGCTATTATGGGTCAATTGCCTTGTTCACCAAAACAATTGAAACAAGCCATCTTGTCACTAGGTTTCAGTGATGTTGTAGAAGTCGCAGAGGGTGCTGATATCACAACTAAAAAAGAGGCTGCCGAATTTGTTGAAAGAATGGAAAGAGGAGACGGTTTTATGACAACATCTTGCTGCGCAGGATACAACGAACTCGTTGAAAAACATGTTCCAGAATTAAAACCTTTCCGCTCAGAAACAAAAACACCTGCATACTACACAGCAGAATTGGTAAAAAAAGAAACACCTGATGCTGTTACAGTGTTCTTTAGCCCTTGCGTTGCAAAAAGACGTGAGGCTCTTCAAAATCCACAAATTGATTACGTTTTAAACTTTGAAGAATTAGGTGCATGGTTCACAGCACTTGATGTAAAAGTTGATACTTGTGACGAATCTGAATATAGAAAAGAATCATCAGCAGAGGCTAGAAACTTTGCCGTTACAGGTGGTGTTGCAGGTGCAGTTAATGCATTGCTTGATGACGATAAAAAAGCTACACCTTATGTAGTTGACGGTTTAAATAAACAATCAATCAGAGATTTGAAAAAATTTGCCAAAAACGGTAAATGCGATTTGGGCAATTTAATTGAAGTTATGGCTTGTACAGGTGGCTGTTTGGGCGGTTCTGCTACAATCAACGCTTATAAACCTGCTGTAAAACAATTGACAAACTATGTAAAAGAAAGTCCTGAAATTAAAGATGTAGTGAAAGAATAAGGGCTAAAATTAATATTTTTAACAAGGTGGGATTTAACGTAAATCCCACCTTGTTATTTAATCTATCAATATTTATCAAGTTGCCCTGAACCTGATACTATTTTTTAGTTCCCCACCACAAAACATGCACAAGCATGAGATAGTCCAATATTCTTTAACTGTGGAACTTCTCGCGTACAAATATCCGTACAACATTCACATCTTGGATGAAACTTACAACCATTAATCTGTTGAGACAATGTTGGAGGTTGCCCTTTTATCGTCTCCAATTTTTCACCTCTATTTGACGGCAGAGATTTCAACAGAGCCTTTGTATAAGGATGTCTTGGATTTGAGAAAAATTCTCTGTTTGGAGCGTGCTCAACTATCCGCCCTGAATACATAACCGCAATTTCATCAGCATTTTCACTTACAAGCGCCAAATCATGAGTGATTAACAATATAGATGTATTATTTTGTATTTTTATATCATTTAAAAGATTCATAATTTGCGCCTGAATCGTTACATCAAGTGCTGTTGTGGGTTCATCAGCAATTAGTATTTCAGCATTACAAGCAAGGGCCATTGCAATAATCGCACGTTGCTTCATACCACCTGAAAATTCATGCGGATAATTTTTCAACCTAGATTTTGCATCAGGAATTTGGACAGATTCAAATGCTTCAATCGCTTTTTTCTCCGCCTCCACTCCATGCAAATTTTGGTGAATTTTTATAATCTCTAATAACTGGTCTCCAACTGTATATAACGGATTTAAGGAAGTCATTGGATCTTGAGGAATCAGCGCAATTTTTGACCCTCTGATATGTTGCATTTGGCTTTGTATTTTTTCTATAAGACTCTCACCGTTAAAATAAATTTCACCGCTTGTAATTTTTGCACTTTTTGGAATAAGTTTTAAAATACTCATTGCGCTCATTGTTTTGCCACAACCAGATTCACCAACAATTGAAAGCATTTTACCTTTTTCAAGAGAAAAAGAAACATCAAAGAGTGCCTGCCTAAAGGTATCTTCACATTGAAAACCTAAATTCAAATTTTTAACTTCAAGAATTGCCATTTGTGGTTAATTATATAATTATCTAATCTGTATGTCCATAGGTAGAAAAGGGGATAGCAAAATTAAGTGGCACGGTGGGAAATTCCACCGCGCCACTTATAAAATAAAGTAGTCCGTAAGCCGTGTTCTGTTTATAGATAATCATCTGTCTGGTATTAGGATTGCTCCTAATCTCTAGCGATTTTTCCGAAGATGGCGAACAACCTTATCCTTCGTGTCAATCTTGCATCCGACCGGGGTTTACCTAGCTGATACCTTCCGATATCACTGGTGAAGCTCTTAACTCACCGTTGCACCATCGCCTGTGATTATAAATAATCCATTGGCAGTCTACATTTCTGTGGCACTATCCGCCGACTCACATCGCCCGGAGTTTCTCCGGCGGTCTGTTCTTGGATGCACGGACTTTCCTCACTCAAGATAATCTCAAGCGCGATTATCCGACTACTTTAAACTTTAATCCTCATCATTTGAGTTCTTTTCACTTGTAATATTCCTATTAACTTTGACAGCATTTTTCGCCCAGTCGTTAGTATCATTCACGATATCAATTTGACCGTTACCATAAATTTGCATTTGGAATCTGTCAAAACCGTTTGTTTTATCTGCACATTCATTTCCTGAACCCAGTTCAGTTGCAAATCCGCAGTTAGGGTCATTTTTACCATTAACATCAACAGTCAACATAATAGAACCACCTTTTCCTGATGATGTAAAATTAGCAGCTGAAAAAGCCCAATCCATACCATCTGTGGTACTAAATGTGTCAGTCGCTGTCCCACTAGCAGGTAAAACACCAAGTTTATCTTCAAACAATGTTTTGAATTTTGTTGCGGCATTGGCAGTCTCAGTATGAGTTTCATTCCACAGGTGGCAGTTTACAGTACCTGCAGGGTCATCAAACCCAATACGCGGATTGGTGATTGCTGATGTTTTATCAGGATAGCAAGATTCGTCATTAATCAAATCACTGACAACAGATTGCACGCTGTAATATGCACGTTTAGCCATAATTGTATTTTGGTTTGGCATCATATTAAATATTACAGGTAGTAAAATTGCACACAAAATTGCAATTACACCCAAAGCAACCAAAAGTTCAGTCAACGTAAATGCTTTATTCGATTTCATCATCTTTTTAAATCCTCTATCCATATAATAATAAATATATTCATATTATATCATGTTCAGTTGTAATTTTCAATATAATATGTTATAATGGTAGTAGTAGAGAGTAATACGAGGACTTAAAATATTTGTTCGGATTGTAAAATTTTGTTTACATAATAGCAAAATAATCCGTTCAGATGAGTTAATAACACATCACACAAATTATAATGTGTAGGATAAACACGAATATTTAGGGTACACGAGCCCTAAATACAAGAGTATAAGGGTAGAAAATATGGTCGATAACAGGTCTGCGGGCTTTTTCGGTATCGGTGGTGCTTTCAATTTTAAAAGCGGAGATATTTCAGGAACAGCAGCAAAATTATCAGATGATAAAATGGGACAAGGCGGTGAATATTTTTCTCAACGCGGTCAGGAAGAAGAACAACAAGCCCCTGCCAACCAATATATGGATCAAAGCGCTGTTTTACGTGCTACTCTTAATTCTTTAGCAATGATGAATGTTGCAAATGTTATTAATGCAAAAAAACGCAAGCCTGTTATGGATGAAGAGGATAAAATCACAGAAGACTTGAAAGAAATTTTACGAGTTAAAAAACTCCAAAATCAGCAAAACCGCAAACACAAAGACGAAGAATTTGAAGAGTAGAAGCTCAAATATGCCCCACAGGTTATTGTCACTCTGAACTAAGACAAGTTTTATCTAAGACAATAGTGTTTAATTAGAGATTCCGAAACAAGTTCGGAATGACAGTGAAATAAGGTGGGAAAAACGAAACGCCCCACAATCGTTTCAGCCCACATGTCAAATATCGACAAAAACCAAAAGTAAAAATTCTACTTAATCAACTTATATACCATTCGTGTAAAATTTTCATCATTGTTAATTTTATTAATCAACTTTTCACGAACGACACTAATATCATCAAGATGTTCAAATTCAAAAAGGTCAGATGCTTTGCAATCAAAAATTTCCATAATCTTTTGCATTGTCGAAATTCGCGGAAAAGATTTACCATTTTCGATTTTTAAAATATTTCTCGGTTCAATACCAATAATCTCAGCTAACTTCTCCTGAGTCATATTATTACGCTTTCTCAGCTCTCTAAGTCTTTTCCCAAAAAGTATTTTTACATCTTCCATAATATTTCTTATTTTAGCCAAAAAGAGAAAAATACTAATGTTGTTAAAGTATAGCAAACCTTGACAAATGTGATGTAAAAGTATATTATACATGATGTTTATTGTCATATATGAGGTCAAAATATGCTATATAAAGTTAGGCAAGATATAACAAAAAACGGCTTTACTCTCGCAGAAGTATTGATAACATTGGGAATTATCGGAGTTGTTGCAGCAATAACTATTCCGACATTAATGACAAATTACAAAGCACATAAACTCCGCACCAGATATTTAAAAGCATATTCTATTGCTCAACAAGCCTTTCGCTTGATGGAAGGTGATGATGTTTCAACAGACCCATCAACTTATCGTGTTTTAGGTGATGGTAAATTTTATAAAACATATATGAAATATTTCCAAGCACCATTTGATTGTGGATATTGGTCAGGTGGAATAAATGTAAGTAACTTATGCTATAATCCGACAAATTCAAAAAAATACAAATCACTTGATGGTAAGTCAGAAGTAAGAGGTTCATACCTTGATGATGGTTCTTTTACATTGCAAGATGGCACACTTTTTATGTTAGAAAATCAAGCAGGAGTGAATCGGCTATGGGTATCTGTCGATATAAACGGCTACAACAATCCACCAAACCGCTGGGGATACGACTTATTCACTTTTGATTTTCAAGAAGGAGTATTGAGAACAATGGGTGACAGCAAAACCGCATATAGTGATATGGATGCATATTGTAACCCCAAAATTTCATCTGAGATGAACGGCATTGCCTGTGCGCAAAAAGCCAAATCTGATTCTGAATATTTCAAAAAATTAGTCAAAGAATTTAAATAACAAACGTAAAATTTTTTACAAATTGATTAGGATAAAAAATTTGTTATAATAATGATATGGCAGATTTTGATAAAAGCAATCTTGAAGAATTAAAACAAAAAGTACACGAAAAACTTGATGACACCGAACTTTACACCTTTAAAGGGTCGGTATCAAAGTTGTTGGGTTTGACTGTAGAAGTTAAACTTCCGGGGCTTAAAATTGGAGATTTGTGCTACATTGAAACATTTGACGGAAAATTAAAACCTGCCGAAGTTGCCGCATTTAAAGGCGAAGTCGCCCAACTTTCACTATTACTTGACGGTAGTGGAATTGGACAAGGTAGTCTTGTTACAACAACTAGACGCCCTATCACAATCCCTGTTGGCGATTTTTTGCTAGGAAGATTGATTGACCCTTTAGGAAATCCGATTGATGGAAAACCACTTGATACGACAGGTGCAATGTGGCGTCCAATTGAAGGTCCACCACCGGGTCCATTTGAAAGACCAATTATTACAGAACAGTTTTCTACAGGAGTACGCGCAATTGATGGATGCATGACAATGGGCTGTGGACAGCGTTTAGGTTTATTTGCAGGTTCAGGTGTTGGTAAAAGTACACTGCTTGGTATGATTGCGCGAAACTCAGATGCAGATGTCAACGTTGTTGCACTAATCGGAGAACGTGGTCGTGAGGTTAAAGAATTTGTCGAAGATTCTCTCGGCGAAGTTGGTATGGCAAAATCCGTTTTGGTATGTTCAACAGGTGACCAACCACCATTAATTCGTCAAAAAGCATTATTGACAGCAACTGCGGTATGCGAATATTTTAGAGATCAAGGCAAAAAAGTTTTCTTGATGACAGATACCGTAACACGTTGCGCAATGGCAGGTCGTGAAGTTGGGTTGTCACTGGGCGAACCACCTACAATGAAAGGGTATCCACCTTCAATTTTCTCATGGTTGCAAAAGGTCTTGGAAAGAGCAGGAAATAGTCCCAAAGGTTCTATTACAGCGCTATACACCGTATTGATGGAAGGTGATGATATTTCTGACCCAATCGTTGATATTGTGCGTGGTATTGTAGACGGTCACATTTTCTTGTCAAGAAAGGTTGCCGAATCAAACCATTACCCTGCGATTGACGTCTTGGGAAGTATTTCCCGTCTGATGAGTGCCATTGCGACACCAGAACACAAAGCAGCAGCAGGTAAACTCCGTACAATTATGTCAATGTATCGTGAAAATAAGGACTTGATTGATGTTGGTATGTATCAACCCGGTTCAAACCCTAAGTTGGATACCGCGATTGAAATGATGCCAAAAGTTAATGCATTTTTACAACAAAGAACCTCCGAAAGTGTAACGATGGAAGGCACAATCCAACAACTTGTCGACATGATGCAAGGCGTGGATATTTAGTTGATATCATATTATTTGAATATTAGGACTTTTGAATAATTACGCATAAAAAAAGAGGGTTTGGAAACCCTCTTTTTTATTAGCAAGGGAGAGACTCGAACTCTCGACCTCTCGGGTATGAGAGGAGTTTTTTCTAATAAAAAAGCTCTATTTGCAACTATTTTAGACTTATAAAACTTTGTAAAAATCGTTGAATCTATATATCAATTACCCACACATTACCCACAACTTTTATCTTTTATATATTTATGCCTATTATTAAAATAATAAATAACAATGTATTCAAAATGTAATAATGATATAATTTAAATTCGTATTAAGCAAAATATTCTTAAATTTTTCTGCTACAAATATTCTATCCAATTTATCATCTTCAAATGGCATAATATCTACAACTCCTAATATTTAAACAGTTTAACATGAATATATTATTATGTTATAATTAGTTCATGACACAACGAGAATCAGCATTGGATGTCTATTTTTACGTAACAAGTTCAGGAAATGAACCTGTTCGTGAATGGTTAAAAGAACTACCTAAAGAAGATAAAAAGACTATCGGTTATGATATTAAAACAGTTCAATATGGTTATCCAATCGGTATGCCATTAACTCGTATTTTGCATGGTACAGACGGATTAGAAGAAGTTCGTTGCAAACTTTCTAATGGTATTGCAAGAATTATTTTTTATGTAGAAGACGATACAATGGTACTTTTGCACGCATTTATCAAGAAAACACAAAAGACACCACAAAAAGATTTAGATATTGCTATTAAACGCTATAAAGATTTATGCAAAAGATAAAACAATTCGTTTACCTAAGTACTTAGCAACTTTTTCAATTGTATTTAAGGTAATTGAGGTATTTTCAGGGTCTAAAATACGACAAATTGCAGTTCTTGAAGTTTCAAGTTCTTTCGCAAGGCGATTGACTGACATATTATCAGCTAGCATTTTTTGCTCCAAAGCATAAGCAATAATTCTTTTTATCGCAACAGCCTCAGACTCTTGAAGGATTTCTTCCTCTTCAAGAAAATTATCAAAACTAGAACCAATATGTTTTTTATCAATCATAACTATTCCTTTATTAAAATATCTTATATTTATATTGTACCAAAAATGGTGCAATATTTCAACACTTAGACTACAAGAATTTAAAAACTTAATATGAAATTTTTTAATTTCCTCTACTTATTTCAATTACAAAATTACAAATTAGAAAAATAGACTTGAAAGATTAGAAAAAACTTCAGAATATGTTTTTATAAATCCTAAAACAAATAAACCATATGCTGATTTAAAGAAATCTTTTAAAAAAGTTCTTATGAATGCAAATATTGAAAATTTTAGATTCCATGACTTACGTCATACAGTAGCAACAAGATTAGTTGAAAAAGGAATTGATTTAGTAGTTGTTCAAGAAATTTTAGGACATTCAAAATTAACAACAACACAAAGATATGCACACCCAGTACCTCAACGAAAACTAGATGCAATTAATGTATTAAATAATTATTTATAAAAATACTTGCCAATTCCAGTCCATGTTAAAATAAAGAAAAAGGACTGGAATATGGATATTTTAGTAATTGGAAATGGCTTTGATTTAGCTCATGGGCTTAAAACATCTTACAAAGATTTTTTAACAAGTTGTAGAAGCAAAGAAAATCAGTCATTAAATGAAGAATTTTGTAAAACAAATCTTTGGTTAAGACATTTTATAAAAAGACAAAATGATATTGGCAACACATGGATAGACCTAGAAAAAGAAATTTATAGAGTTATTACTAAGATTTACAGATTTAGAAACTGGAATGGAAATAATAAGAATTCCGGACATTTATTAAAAATAAATAGAAGTATGAATGAATTCAATTTAGATGAAATTTATTCTCACATAAACCAATATTATTTCAATAAAGACTGTAAAAACAAAGGTTATACTTTAGATATTTATAAAAATGATAAATATTATTTTTATGTATATTTTGAAAGTTTTAGAGGTTTCATAAATTTTTTGTATGACCAATTACGAGAGTTTACAAATATTTTTTCAATTTATTTAAATAAAGATGTCTTATCTCTGTTACCAGTAAATTCGCCATATAATCTTTCATTATCAAATAATAATCACTTATACATATTAAGTTTTAATTACACTGATACTTGTGAAAGATTATACGGAAAAATGTTTAGTTTTAAATCATATTATGTACATGGAAATATAGGATGTAAAAATGGATGTAACTTAGTATTAGGAACTTATAGTTTTGATAATAAACCTCAAAACGAAAATCCAAGAAGTGCTATACCTTATGAATTTAATGTTTTCAGAAAACATAATCAAAGACACAAATATGGAACAATAGAAGCATATCAAGAACTTTTAAAGGAATTAACGGATCATAAAAAAGTAATAAAGCCTGTATTTCATGTAATTGGACATTCTTTAGATGAAACAGATAAAAATATATTAAAACATTTATTTTTAATAAACAAAAATGCGATTATAAATATTTATTATCACGATGAAGAAGCTCAAGAACGCTTAATTAATAATATTACAGATATTATTGGAGAAGAAGAAGTCATGATGAGAGTTAGATTAATATACCAACATGATGAAAATAGAGGAATTCTTAAACATAGAGATTAATGTTTTGATATTAAGTTGCATTTTTGCAATTACACACACATTACCCACAAAATTACGCATTAAAAAAGAGGGTTTGGAAACCCTCTTTTTTATTAGCAAGGGAGAGACTCGAACTCTCGACCTCTCGGGTATGAGCCGAACGCTCTAGCCAGCTGAGCTACCTTGCCATACTTTTTGCTGTCGTGTATGTCTATTCTTACATGAAGAAAAAAATATTTCAAGTATTTTTCTCAAATTTTGTTTTTTGTGCCTAAACTATCGCCTATTTCAATTTTTTGACTAAAGTTTTAAAGTATTCCGATTCAGATTTTGCTTTCTGTGCACAAGTCATTCCATTGTTTGGCATCGTACTTTCTAAATTACAATATCTATCCATATTGGTAAATTTAGTCCCAATATCACCCATTGTTCTCAAGACACCATCGCAAAACTCAAATGCGAACAAGTCATATCCAAGCCGATTGGGCGGATTTTTTGCACCATTTATATCAGCAAAAATCCAAATATAATTTGCACCCAGAGACTGTTCAAATAACAACAAAGTTCCATCAGGCAATGCAAGCTGCCCATCGTCAAAAAGATGATTATCTAAATCATTGCTACCATCAAGTGTTTTATACACAGGCTTGGTATAAGCTATATTTACACAAGGAGTTGATGATACGCGCGAAGATAAAACATCCCCACAATTTGTAACACCAGTAAGGTAGTTTTTAAAAACTCTATAAAAATCGCCACTTCCGCCTTTTACTCTTACGTAATCACTTGGATTAGTTGAAACATCATCAGCTTCCATTTGTTTGAAAACCTGCTGCACAACAGAATATGTCTTCAAAAACTGAGTACGAAGTCTGTTTGCCTTATAATTAGTCAAAAGTACTGGAATAGTCATTGCTGCAACAACTCCGATTATTCCAAGGGTGATTAAAATTTCAGCTAGAGTAAAACCACATTGTACATTGGTTAGTAGCAAATCTGTGCGCGCAACACTCCCTGACAGAGTAAAGTCATATTTGTTTTTAATTTCCAAAACTAAATCTCCTATTAATGTTCACATGTATGAACTATTATAGAAACTTGTTGGGGTAATATCAAGTTACAAGTTCACACATGTGAAGATATGTAACACTATGATTAGTCAAGATTTTAACAAAATTGTATGCCAAAGGATTGCACAGTTAAGAAAAGAACGTAACATGACGCTTGAACAACTTGCTTATCGCAGTGGAATTTCAAAAGGCGGACTTAGTGAAATTGAACGCAACATGAAAGAGCCAAGAGCTTATACCATTTTGAAATTATGCAGCGGATTAGAAATTTCTATGAAAGAGTTTTTTGATTTTGATGAAATTAATGATTTTATGAATTTGCTATAAAATAAAAACCGCCCAATATCTCGAGCGGTTTTTCAAATTTATTATCTTTTTGCTGTTGTTTTTATTATATGCCAGCCAAACTTTGTTCCAACAGGGTCTGAGATTTCACCAACCTTGAGGTCAAACGCAGTATCGGCAAATTGCTGAACCATCTGCTTACGGTTGAAATACCCCAAATCACCACCATATTGACCTGATGGACATAGTGAATACTGTCTTGCAGCATCTTCAAATGTTATATCACCATTTTCGATTTGTTTTTTTATTTGAACCGCTTCTTTTCTTGTTTTGACCAAGACATGACTTGCACGAACTTCATTAACATCTAAATTCGGATTCAAAAAACCACCTGATGCAAATGCATTTAAACCTAAAAATACAACGGCTATTGCCAAAAACGATTTTATCAATTTTTTCATTATTTTCTCCTTAATTTATTAGTCATTTTACAACATAAATTTTGAAATTAAATACTACAGTTGGATTGAACGCAAGACAAAATAATACCTGTAATTACCCCAATATACAATAATGGAAATAAAATTATTGTCCATATCAGAGGCCTCTAAATATGTATCAGGAATCGGCTGACGTTTAGAACTTTTTACATTTTTACCAACCACTTTTAAGAATTTTTCTCTAATAAGCTGAACTTTTGTCATTTTTACTTGTGGCAAATTATTTTTGTAAAAATCCATTGGAACCATTTCTTTTTTGTAACATGGAACTATATATTTAACTTTGCCTGCCTCTTTAAACAAAATATACCATGCACCATCATGCTCGCGCGGAGTGAGCAGATAATACCCAGGCTCAATAGCAATTGTTTTGAAAAACAATGGTGCAGTCAACCTAAAAAGCGGATAAGGCGACCAAGTTGAATACATTGTATCTTGATATTCCCCAGGATCAATATTGTGCATATATTTAAAATTCGGAACCGGCAAATCTCGATACATTTTCTCTATATCAATATCCTCTGGAGAATATTCATCATCCAGAATTTCCTGAGTATCGACATCTTCAGGATATGAAGCAGCCTTTTGTTCCGCAGAAAATGCAGATACATTAAAACAAAATGTACCCAACAGAATTATAAAAATATACACCGCTAACTTTTTCATACTCTGATTTTAATATTTTTTTGCTAAAAATCAATCATTTATTTTTATGAATGAATTTGGAACGGACATTTTGTACAGTGAGCTTTTGGGTGTAAAACAAGATTGTCTTCCAAATCGTACATTCGCGCAATCCTTGTATCTAAAGGCGCTCCACATCTAGGACATTTCAGACCTCCAGCACCATTTAGAATCAATTGTTTCAAACTTTCTATAATTTCAGGAGAAACAATATTGCTTGCAATATCTTTTTCAAGCCTTTTAATTTCAGAAGGCTCACATTTCAAAACCTTTGCAATCGCTTGTCTGATTGTAACAGGCAAAAATAATTCCTTGCCATCTTCTACTTCTTCAATCGTTTCAACAGGAATATTTGCAGCAATAGCTAACCCTGTTTGTGTTAAACCTAACTCTTCTCGTTTTGTTTGGATAAATCTTGCTAATGTTTTCATAAAGATATAATAGCATAAATTCTATAGAATATAGTTTATTAAGAAATGTAACACCATAATATCAACTGTAAACTCAATAATAGCAAGGAATTTCAAAAACAAAGACCAAAGTTGTGACTCCAGTCATGCAATTTTTGTGAAGCAAAATTGTTTATATAAGTACGGGGACAGAAAAAGAAAATCGGGGAAAAGAAAGATGTTTACCAATTTATCTTATGCAAACTTACCATACTGGGGAATCCTACCAATGGGTGTAACAAATTATGGTAGAGATACTCAAGTCTTCACTATTCCTGAGTATGCATCAGGTCAAATAGGTATGGCACTCAATCCGATAGCTCAATTTCAATTCGGAACAGCGGGTCTGCAAATGCCTTCACCATTTGGATTTAATCCTATGTTCGGATGCGGAATGATGTTTCCATTCTATGCATAACTAAAAAAATTACGGTACGAAAATAAAGAAAATCGGGGAAAAAGAAAATGTTTACTAATTTATCTTATGCAAACTTACCATATTGGAATCAATTACCAATGACTGTTACCAACTACGGTGGTGACACTCAGGTTTCAACTATTCCTGAATATGCATCAGGTAGAATCGGTATGACAATGAATCCAATTGCTCAACAACAATTCGGTATGGGTATACCATCTGTTCAAGATTTGACTCAATCATATCTTAACCCTGCTATGAACCAAATGGCAAATACCGTAATCAGAGCCACTCAACAAGCAATCGCTGCCACTAAACAAGGTTTGAATGCAGCATTGCAAAAGAAAGACTTAAAAGAAGAAGACAAAAAGAAAATCAATAACTTGCTTGAACAATTGAAAAAACAAGAAGAAGCATTGAAAGAATTGATGCAATCTACTGAGATGAAACCGGAAGATGCATTTACAAAAGCTCAAGATATTCAAAAAGAAGTAAACAAAATCAAAACTTCTGCAAATGAGTTATTCAAAGCAATCAACAATGGCACATCAACAGACAGCACAAAAACTGACGATGACGCAACAAAAGCCGATGGTGATGACACAAAAACTGACGGCAAAACAAAAACTGATGATAAAACTAAGACAGATGGCAAAGATGAAAAACAAGGTGCATCTGTTGACCAAACAAAAATCACAAATTTAGTTGACCAATTCTACGATGCAACATACCGTATCGGTACAGATGATGAGGCTTTCAACTCAGTTTGTGAACAAATTACAGATGAAAATGTTTTAGACGTAATGTTGACTTGGAAAAAATTCCACGGAACAGAAAAAGGTGAATCATTTATGCAAGCCTTTATGTGGGATGCAAATGCTGACCAAAAGAAAACTTATGGCAAAAAGATTGCAAGAGCATTGCGTGACAAAGCTGTAGCTCTAGGTATCTACGACAAATGCCGTGAAGACTTTGCTGCAATCGACAAGGAAATGAACAGTTGGTTCTACATAAGCAATGATGTTGCTAAAAACTACGACAACATCATCAAAGAAATTGCAAACAAAGAAGGTAAACCTTATGCATTAAAAGATTTCAAATATTAGAAAATATATAAATTAAGATTCCTCAAGTATATGTGAATTAGATTAATAGGTTAGAAAAGTAGTGTAGAAATTTCATCCCTGTATATAACAGGGATTTTTTTTACGTATTTTTTAAAAATTAAAAGCAATTTTTTGATGACAAAATACTTTATATATATAGAAAAATCAATAGGTTCAATATGAGTAAAATAGTTTCAGAGCAATATTTCAGGTTTGATTCGTCAGACTATGCCAAAAATTTGAGACAAATTTATGGTGATGACGGTTATAAAAAATACACTGCAAAAATGAACAGTATCATAACCAAAGGCAAAACATTCACTAACCCAATTGCCAAATCCAAAGCTGAATATATCTCAGAAAAAGAAATACAATATAAACAAGCACTTGCAAACTTGTCTAAATCAAGAAATATTTGGAACAGGTACAAAAGCAATTACCGTGCCAATTTAGATGCAACTTCAAAACAAAATAATGGAATTTCCATCTCAAGTCAACAACGTCAAGCTGCACTGGAAGGGGCTGGCGGAGGGGCAGTAAAAGCTTATAACAATTTCAATAACGCTCAAACTGAAGCTGACTATGCCTTGAGTCTTTATAATGACGCAACCCATGACGGTATGCCGTTAAACTTGATGGGTTAATCGTTCTTAACATCATGTATTGATTTTTTTCTTTGAACATATTATTATCTATCTTGTAGAGTGCTTACGCCAATAATCACTCAACAAGAAAAAAGGAAAACTAATATGTCAATTAACTTAAAAAACAAAGCAGAAATCGTTAAGGCTTACGGAAAGAACGAAAAAGACACAGGTTCAGCAGCAGTTCAAATCGCTATGATGACTCAAAAAATCTCTGAACTAACTGAACATTTGAAATCTAACAAAAAAGATTTCGCTACAAAAAGAGGTCTTTTGATGATGGTAGGTAAAAGAAAAAGATTACTTGCTTACGTAAAATCTCAAAATCTTGACGAATACAGAGAATTGATTAAAAAATTAGGTATCAGAGGTTAATTCTGATAGAAACTTTTAGAAAAGTCGACCATTTTGGTCGGCTTTTTTGTTTATAATTTTTGGGGTAAAATATAGAAAATTTATTTACACAAAAGGAATTTTTCATGAAAACTTTAAAATCAATGCGTTTACACATCGGAATTTTTGGAAAAACAAATGTCGGCAAATCATCCTTGCTAAACAGAATAACAAATCAGGATATTTCAATAGTTTCAGATATAGCAGGAACAACGACAGATGTTGTTGAAAAATCTATGGAACTTTTGCCAATAGGTCCTGTTAATTTCCTTGATACTGCTGGGATTGACGATAAGACAGCCTTATCATCAGAAAGAATCGAAAAGACAATGAAAATTTTAAACCGCACTGATGTTGCGGTTGTTGTATGCGATTATAATGGTATTGATGAATATGAAATTAAATTAATTAAAAATTTTGATGAACTAAAAATTCCTTATATTATCGTTGTAAATAAGATTGACGAAAAACCCCTAAGTGATGCAATTTTAGCAGATTTGCAACAATATACAAAAAATATTCTTATAACTTCTGCAACTTCTGACAAGGATTTAGTTTACAAATTTAAAGAAACCTTGGTTAAACTTCTACCTGATGATTTTGTAAACATGCCTAAAATTGTCAGTGATTTAGTACCTAAAAAAAGCACTGTCATTCTTGTTATTCCAATTGATAAAGAAGCCCCTAAAGGCAGAATTATTTTACCGCAAGTCCAAGTTCTACGTGACTTGTTGGATTCAAGTTGCTTGAGTCTTGTTGTTAAAGAAACCGAATTACAAAACGCACTAGACAATTTAAAGACTCCACCAAGCCTTGTTGTAACAGACTCACAAGCGTTTAAACAAGTCGCTGACATTGTACCTGAGTCAATTCCTTTGACCTCGTTTTCAATACTTTTTGCAAGGTTAAAAGGGGACTTGAAAGAATTTGTAAAAGGAGCGTCTGCAATCTCAAAACTAAAAGACGGAGATAGAATTTTAATTTTAGAAAGCTGTACACACCACGCTATTGAAGATGATATCGGAAGAGTCAAAATTCCACGACTTTTAAAAATGTGCACAGGCAAAGAATTGGTTATTGATAACATTGCAGGTCATGATTTCCCTGATATCTCAAAATACAATTTGATAATCCATTGTGGAGCATGCATGACAAACAGACGCGAAGTTTTGTCTAGGATTTTACTCGCCAATCAAAAGAACGTACCAATAACAAATTATGGTATAGCAATATCATATTGCCTCAGAATTCTTCCACGTGCAATTAAAATGTTTGAATAACCCTTGACATTCTAATTTAACATTTGCCCTACACTCCTGAAACATCAGGAAGGTCAATACTTTTCAGTCGTTGTTCAATACGACGATACCATTTTAAATGTTGTTTGAACAAAATCTTGTAATCATCCATTTTACCTTGTGAAATATTTTGGAATTGCTTATCACTTGTTTCAGTAAGCTTAGCTTCTAAAAATTTTGTATAATCTCTTCTGTCGATATTTGCATCAGACAATTCAATTCTTTGTCCAAAATCAACAATAACCTCAGGTCTATTATCTCTCAAAAAGCAATAATCAATAGACACAGGTATCAAATTAACTTTGCCGTATTTTTTTACTGCATTTTGTGCAATATATGTCAATCCGGTTTGGAATTTATATGGTCTAAAATGAGGAGGTCTTATTATACCTTGCGGAAAAATACATAAAACATTTCTCAAATCGCTCAACAAATCTACTGAATATTGCAATGCTTTCATTGCAGACTGAGCAGATTTTTTGTTTACAGAATACGCGCCACCACGTCTCAAAAGCGGAAATCTATTCAATTCTTCAACCATTAAACGAATTTCTTTGTGACAAATTCTGTGGGTAATATTATACAGTACAATACCATCCCACCAATTGCAATGTGGAGCAAACAAAATTGTCGGATGTTCTTTGTCGCGTTCTGTGTAGTTTTCAACACCTGCGTAGCGAAAAGCATAAAACCTGTTTTGTAACATGTTAAAGAAGAACAAACTAGCTATAGTCAGCCAAAATCTGTTTGTTTTTGCAGGCTTAAATTTCTCTTCCTTATTTCTTAACTTTGTCGGTGGAATATCCGAATATAATTTTTCCTCAGTTGCCATAAATCTATTTTACCCTAATAACATAAATATTAAAACATTCAATTAAGAAAACTTAACCCTTTTATAATACGATTTCCATAGAAAAAATGCAAGTTCACTCGTTGATTATATTTGCATTTATTATAGCACAATCAAAATTCATCCTCAATATTGAAGGTTGGATTTTTCAACCCAACCTTTATAAACTATAAAACCTTGTAACAAGTTTTATTTTTTAAAAACTTCTGCAATTGACTTATTATAATCAGGTCTAAGGATTCCTTTTTCTGTAATAATACCAGCAATAAGTTCGTGTGGAGTTACATCAAAACCAGGGTTAATAATATTTACGCCCTTAGCACAAATAGGTTTACCATTGATATGTGTTACTTCATCATGCGAACGTTCTTCAATCACAATATCATCACCTGTTTTGATACTTGTATCAATTGTAGATAACGGAGCAGCTACATAAAATGGAATATTGTGATATTTAGCAGCAATCGCAACTGTATATGTTCCGATTTTATTTGCCGCATCACCGTTTGCAGCAATTCTGTCAGCACCAACACATACCATATCAATCATACCCTTTTTCATAAAATATGAACACATACCATCTGTAATCAAGGTTACAGGAATTCCATCCATAGTGAGTTCAAGAGTGGTAATTCTTGCACCCTGCTGACGCGGTCTTGTTTCATCTGCAAAAACCTGTACGGTTGAATCGTTTGCAAATGCAGAACGGACAACCCCCAATGCTGTCCCATAGCCAACTGTTGCTAGAGCACCGGCATTACAATGAGTCAAAATTGTTGCACCTTTTGGTACAACAGATGCACCATAATCGCCAATTTTTTTGTTAATCTCAATATCTTCAAGTTCCAGTTTTTTACCATTAAATTTCAAATCATCAATAAGTGCTTGCTTATCAGATTTTGCATTTTTGATAATATTTTTTTGCTGCTCGACCGCCCACATCAAATTTACTGCAGTAGGTCTTGCACTAGCCATATAATCAGCCTTTTCCAATAATTCTTTTTTATATTCATCAAAAGTAAGGTCTCGTTTCGCAAGTTCTTGAGCATACAAAACAACTCCGTGAGCTCCTGCAATACCGATAGCCGGAGCACCTCTGACAATCATTGTTTTTATTGCATCAAACATATCTTGCCCTGTCTTGATGTCCACATAGTCAAAATGTTCAGGGAATTTGGTCTGGTCAACCATTCTTGAATATGTATCAATCCATTCTATTGTTCTTATTTTTGATGTAAATTCAGCCATTATATTTATCCTTTTCTATTTATAATCGTTTCGGTTAAAATCATTATTTGGATGTTTTTGCTCATACATATCCCTTATAAAATTAATTATATAATATGTTGCAAATCCACTAAATGCATTGGTTGTCGCACATAACACACCAACAAAAATCACAAAAACCGCCAACAACCAAATCGGTGAATGTGTAATCATAGCAGTTAGAATAAAATTTGGTGTGTAATGAAAAATCTTGTCTAAAATTACCATTATCAAAGAATACGCAATTGAAAACGAAATATTGGCACAAAAACCAGTCAATGCACCAGTCAAAATACTGTCTTTTGTCGTGGTTAAATCAAGTTTGCCATCCATTATTAGATAAACCATTACAATCGGAGCTGTCAAAAGTAATGCTATAAGTAAAATTAAAACACCTAAAAATGGAACAGCTTCAAGCAAGCCTAAAATTGCACCTAAAATTAAACTTAAAATTATCAAATTTTTAATAATAAATTTATCCATATCTTTAATTATTTTATCATTGAATTATTCAAAACTCAAATTTTCTTCAAATCATCTAATGCATCTACACTTCTTGTATATGTTATTGCAATAGCGATTGAATCAACAGTATCATCCAGCTTTGGGAGTTTTTCCATACCTAAGCTAATTTTTACCATCTGTTCAACTTCTTTTTTGTCAGCGCGTCCATAGCCTGTCAAAATCTGTTTAACTTCCATCGGCGTGTATTCATAAATTTTGATATGATGTTGCTCTAAAACTGTCAAAATAACCCCTCGTGCATGAGCAACAGGCATAACAGTTGTCCTATTCCTAAAGAAAAATAATTTTTCAATTGCACAAACATCAGGAGAATATTTTTCAACAATTGATGTCATATCATCAAAAATTTCAACTAGCCTTGATGATTCTCTCGTTCCTTTTGCTGTTTGTATCGACCCTGAGTGGAGAAGTTTTGCATTTTTTCCATCAAAATCCAAAATACTGTAACCGACTATACCAATTCCGGGGTCTATTCCTAAAATCTTCATATCGTAATTGTATCAGCACAAAGCGATTAAAACAATAGTTCTACTTATTGAACATATATTCTGTCTTTGTTTTCAAATCGTCAAGAATTTCTCGATAATTTACCCCCACAACAGTTGGTTTTGAGGTTTCAATTTCTGTTAAAAATACTTGAGCATTTTTGGGTTTATTACCGTCTAAAAACACTTTTGACTCCGCCACATCAACACGTGCCGGAACAATCAGCCCACTTTTGGTAAATTCTTGCGAACTTTGTTTTGATGACAAATATTTAACAAGTTCAATTGCCTCTTTTTTGTGTTTTGAGGATTTTGAAATTGCCCATCCAGAACCATCCATTGGCACAATACTACCTGCTGAACCTTTTGGAAATTCTACGACATCCCAGTCAAAATTAGCCTCTTCACGATATTTTGGAACTAACCATCTGCCTGAAACTTGCATCCCCAACTTCCCTTGCAAAAACATTTGTGCCATTGTAGCACTTGCAGAATCTTCTTTTCTTGGTGCGACTTTATATTTGTTACGCAAATTCGCATATTTATTCAGTCCTATTTGGGTTTGACTATCTTCAAATTTTGGGAGTGAATTTAGTCCGAAACTTGTTAAATATGGCAGATAAAATAATGGCTCTTCTTCAAAAGATACTCCAAAAACATTTGGTTCATGAGTAAGTTCTTTCGCAGTTTTAACAAAATCGTAATAAGTCCAATCTGGTTTAGGATATGGAACATTGTATTTTCTAAACAAATCTTTGTTATAAAAAACAACTAAATTTGAAATATCTCTTGGTACAGCATAAATTTTTCCTTGCCAGCTCAATGTTTCAAGAGATTTTGTATAAAATTTGTCATAACAAAATTCCGATTTCAATTCTGACAAATCTTCCAAAACACCTGCATTTGCATATATCGGAAGATATTGATTATTCATAAAAATAACATCAGGTGCAGTATTTGAGGCAAACAGCAAGTGAATTTTCGGAAAATAATTTTGTGGAATGTGCATAAAATCCACATTGATATTTGGATTATCTTTTTCAAAATTCATCAAAATGGGTTTCAAAATCTTGATTTCTGATTCTGAACCCCATGATGAAAATTGTATTGTTATTTTTGAATTATTTTTACTGTTATTTTTAAGTTTTAGCAGTCCTAAAAAGCTCATCCCTGCTATTAAACAAACAAGTAAAATGATTATTTTCTTATACATTTTTTATAAATTATATTTCAATAAGTGTTCCCATTTTGTCTTTTGACACATCAACAAGACATTTGAATTTGCCAACTCTCACGATATAAACATTGTTATCATCCGGTCTTACTTGAATTGCTTTATCAACAACATGGTCAAATTTTTTCAAAATAAAGATATTGTCTTTGATTCTACCAACCAAAGCTGAAACACCATCCATATTAACTACATAAAAACCTTTTTCAGAGTCAATATTATAACCTGATTTTACAATCAAACCGTTCATATAAGGCAATGGTTTATTTCCGCCGAATTTTTCCATTGGACTAGGAGCTTGTGCAATCGGATTTGTAACCCCTGAACGTCTCATTACATCAGACATTGAAGTTTTCGGATGAGACAAATTGCTGCTAACAGGACGAGCAATTGCTGTTGTTGATTTGCTGTCTTCTGAATCCAATATTGATAAATATTCATCCAAAGAAGACAATAAGTAGTTTTCATTTTCCTTGTTCATTTTCATTTCCCCATTATTATTTGTTAAATATTTATTACCTGTTTTTATCAAATCAGAAACTTCTAAATCTGACGCACCACTATGACGTCTCGTTACGCTCAATGGTGAATTTTTAAGCTTTACAAATCTACCTTCTTTATAAGATTTGTTTCGAGATAATTTTTTATCTTCATCTGCCAAAGTTCTATGAGTTTGTTTTAATGACATAGATTTTGAGAAAGATTTTAATTTGATTTCAGAGAAGTTATTCATAATGGCATCATCTTCAGATTTCACATCTAATGAAACTTCTTCCGGCTCTTTTATTGTTGGAGTTTGAGAAAGCGCATGCTCCATTTGCGAAATTTTAGCCTGCAATTTTTCTTTTACAATTTCCTCATGTGATTTTTCTGATTTAATTACGTTCAGAGGTTTAACCTCAGAAATTTTTGATGGAATAAGTGATGAAAAATTATTATTTTTTGTAACCGATTTCGCAGGTTGTGTTTCTTTTACTTCAGGCATATTAATTGATTTTTTCATGCCTGACATATCTGTTACATAAGAAATAGTTTCTGCCGCTTGTTCAGTTTTTGGGTTACATTTTTCTTCTCTTTCAACATACATTTTGTATTTTTCTTGCCAATTCAAATCATCATTATTAGCAATGTCATAATACTCACGTCTACGACGTTTTGCTTGATTTTTAGCTGACAAATTGAAAAATGATTGAAGTCTTGATTTGTCTTTCTCTTTAGAATTTGCAAGTGCATCAAACACAAGATACATCACACCTAATGCCAATACTGAACCACCTGCAATCAAAATCCAAATTGGGAAATGAACTGAATTATCAACAGACTGAGGAGTATCAACCGCTATCGGTGTTTGAGCATTAGCAGAATCATCTTCGATTTTTACATTTTGAGACTGACCAGCAACAGGAGCTGTATCCGTTTCTTGTTTCTTCGAAGTTTCCTGTACATTATGTAAAACTCTTGGTTCTAAATCAATAATACGTCTGCCATTTGAGTCAAATTTAACCTTTGGAGCATAATTACTTGAACTGTCAGCAAGTACACCAGACTGCGCAGGTTGAGCTTTTGGCTGAACATTATGCTGAGTGACAGGTTTTGATTGAACCTGTGCCTGAACTTTCTTTGGTTCAACTTTCGGTTTCAAATCTTGAATCTTCAATTTGGGCAACTCTATTGGAATGATTTTTGGAGTTGTTGGGGCAGATGCTTTTTGTGTATTGTTAGGCTTATTTTGTGCAACTTGTGGCTTAATCGGTGTAGTATGAGTAACAGTTTTTTGAGCTGTAGACTGAGGATTAGCAGTCTGAGATACAGCAGGCTTTGTCGCCACATGAGTTGCTGTGATATTTTTTGCAATAATCGCTTTTGTATCCTTTTGAGCTTGTGTCAAAGGATTCGTTTTTTTCATGTAAGTTTTGATATTAATAGGTTTTGTTGTTCCAAAAGTAACTTTTGTATACCCCCCAATACCATCATTGACGTGTTTCACATCAATATCAGTAATTAAATCTTTTACACCACCAATACTTGGTGCAACAGAACTGGAACTTGAAATATTCGGAAGTAAAACAACATATCTGTTGTTAGATTTACGTGTTACAACAGAGTTTCCAGACTCACCTGTCGTAAAAAATGTGACATCAACAGTATCTGCAACAGATGATTTTTTGACATCCATTTGCAACAAGTTATTTAAACTATCGGCACTTGCAGAGTTTACACCAACTGTAAGCATTGCTAAAACCGCTGCAACTACAATATTTTTTCTATTTCCCATTGTTTCCCATTAATCTAACAACTACACATTTCTACTTATATAATACCTGAGAGTAAAAAAATTTGCTACTTTATTAATAAAAAAACAAATTTATGTTACAATATCTTTATGAAAAGTGGATTCGTTGCAATTATAGGGCGTCCTAATGTAGGTAAATCAACTCTTTTGAACCAAATTTTGGGTCAAAAAATCGTTATTACAACAGACAAAGCCCAAACTACAAGAAAAAGAATTAAGGGTATTTTAACCAAACCTGAAGGGCAAATTGTTTTTGTCGACACACCAGGAGTACATAAACCATTGAACAAATTAGGAGAATTTTTGCTAGATGAGGCAAAAGTCGCAGTGCCTGATGCAGATGTGATTTTGTTTTTGGTAGATGGCTCAGATCCGGCAGGTAAAGGGGACAAATGGATAGCCCAAAACCTTTTGCAAACTAAAATTCCAATAATTATTGTTATGAATAAGGTTGACAAAATTAAAAAGCAAGAAAAAGTTGAAGAAAATCTGCTCAGCTACAAAACTTTATTTACAGAAAATCTTCCAATTGTCAGAATTTCAGCAAAAACCGGTCGTAATATTGATACACTAATTAAAAATATTTACAAAAAATTACCGGAGGGTGAACCACTTTATCCGGAGGATATTGTAACAGAAGAAACAATGCGTGATGTAACAGAAGAAATTATCCGCGAAAAAATTCTATTAAATACATCTGATGAAATTCCACATTCCGTTGCCGTTAAAGTTGAAAAATATTCCGAACAAGAGGACATTGATAGAATTTCAGCCTCAATTTTTTGCGAACACAAAAGCCAAAAAGGAATTCTTATTGGTAAAGGCGGAAGTTTGTTGAAAAAAATCGGCACAGAATCAAGACTTGAACTTGAAAAAATCGTAGAAAAAAAAGTTTACTTAGAACTTCAGGTAAAAGTCGAAAAAGATTGGCGCAAGAAAGAAAAAATTCTAAAAAACTTTGGATATCAACAAGAAAAAGAGTAATCAAAAATTCAAATATAATCATAAAAAACTCTACCACCGAAATTGGATGGTAGAGTTTTTGAAAATCTTTATTTCTTTAGATTTATTTTTTAGATTTGTCAGCCAATTCGCTGTCAACCCTTAAAAATACAGGATGAATTTCTTCTTTAGAAATCAATTTACCTATTTTGATATTGTCAGATTTGATATCATCAAGTTTTTGTGTCAAATCATAAGACAATTGTTGTGCCATATCAGCTGCAATATTTGGACAATATGGATAAATCAAAGAAGAAATAATACACATAATTTCTAAAACTGTTGCCAACACTTGACCACATTCTGTCATCTTTTCTTCTTTTGCCAATGTCCATGGTGCATTATCAGTTACAAACTTGTTTGTAGCATCAACTAGTGAAATAATAGCTTGCGCTGCCTCTTGAATTTCAAAGTGATTGAAATGATTTTCAACAATTTTAATTGTTCCTAATGCTGTTTTGATTAGACTTTCTGCCTCTTTAGAACGATTTGTCAAAAATTCTTCCTTAATTTCACCATCAAAATATTTTACTAGCATAGACAAACTTCTGTTTAACAAGTTACCCATACTGTTTGCAAGATGAGCATTTACTTTTTCTTTAAAATCTTGATCAGAATAGTTACCATCACGTCCACAAGGTGCAGATGTTGCCATATAATATCTAAACGCATCAGGATGTTCCAAATTGTAATGTTCTAAAACTGACGTTGGAGAAACAACGTTACCTAAAGATTTAGACATTTTTGTTTCATCAATTGTAATCCAACCGTGAGCATAGATATGTTTTGGTAACGGCAAATCTAAAGCCATCAAGATACCAATCCAATAAATACTATGGAATTTTAAAATATCTTTACCAATAACGTGAACATCAACAGGCCACAATTGTTTAAATTGCTCTGATGGATTTTCGGTATCATAACCAATTGCTGTAATATAGTTTGAAAGCGCATCAATCCAAACATATATAGATTGTTCAGGGTCATCTAACACGTCAATACCCCAACCTACATTTGCTTTGTTACGCGAAACTGAAATATCCTGAATATCTTCCAATTGGTTTAGAACCTCGTTAGCTCTAAAGCTTGGAATGATGAATTCGGGATTTTCTTTGATATGTTTCATAATTGCATCTTTGTATGAAGAAAGTTTGAAGAAATAATTTTCTTCTTTTACAACTTCAGGTTTTTTAAGGTGATCCGGACAAAGTCCGTCTTCTGTCAAATCTTTCGGATTCAAGAAACATTCACAACCAGAACAGTACAAACCTTCATATTCGTGTTTATAAATATCACCTTTTTCAACCAACTTTTTGAAAATCTTTTGAACAATCTTTTCATGGTCTTCATCAGTTGTACGGATAAATCTATCATAATTGATATCCAAAGCTTTCCACGCATCTTTAAATTTTTGAGCATTTTCATCGCACAATTGTTGAGGCGTCTTGCCTTGTGCAGCAGAAGTCTTTTGGATTTTGATACCATGTTCATCTGTACCTGTCAAAAAGAACAATTTGTCAGTTCTTTGAGAGTAATGTCTTGCAATGATATCACTAAGAATTTTTTCGTATGCGTGCCCAATATGAGGAGCACCGTTGACGTAATCAATCGCCGTAGTTAAATAAAATTTATCCATTTTCTTTCCTCTTTTATAGCTATAAATTTATGTTTAAATACTAGCACAAACAAATGATAAATACCCTGATTGATTTACAACCCCTTTTTGAAATGGTATTATGCATGAAAATAAGGAAGATATTATGAAAAACTTTTTAATGACAATTTGTACATTATTTTTGGTAGCAGGCGCGGTTTATGCAATGGGCAGTGCTTATATGAGTCTGAAATATGGTACTTATACTTGTCCTGAAGGCAAGACTACCTGTAAAATTGACAAATTGAAAAATGGAGATTTAATTTTCAGTGAGCAATGCAAAGAAATCAGTGAAAAAATGGGAAGTTCCAAATATGCTCCAATGATTAAACTTGGAAAATGCAAATATGTTCCTGATACTAACAAATATTATTCATGCGAATACGCTGATGCCAAATGCACTGTTATACTATTTTCTACTAACAAAACCCAAACATCTTGCACAACAAATATGGTAAATAACATTAAAATAACTTCCGAACAACGTTCTAAAATATATGAAAGAGTTGCTGCAGATGCAAAAAACGGTAACTGCCAAGAGTTATACGTAGAAGAACCTCAAGCTAAGAAATAAAAATTTACAAAATACGCAATTTTGATGAAAAAATTTCCTTTATATATATGTAGGTTAAAAATAAAGGAAAAGTATTATGGCTTCAAATTGGGTTTATCCGCTGGATGTTTGTGCCGCAGCAGGAATTTTAGATTACGATGCACCGGCAGATATTTTAGAACAAGAACCACGATATATGGGCAGTCCTAAATTCAAAGATATTCCGACATTAGATGCATCTTTGTTACCTGATGGTACAAAAATGAAAGGACAACCAAAATCTGACCAATTTGACAAGTCTTCAAGTGATTTGATAAACAATCCGACATGGAAAAAATGGGCATTTGGGGCACTGGCAACGCTTGGTATTGGCACAGCAGTCGTTGCAGGCTTAGCAAGCAAAGGAAAAATAAAACTTCCTAAAATGTCAGGTATTGGCACAAGTTTGAAAAACTTTGGTACAAAAATTTGGAATTTTATCAAAAAACCGTTTGTATACATTGCCTCAAAATTCCATAAGCCGTAGAAAAAGGTCAAGATGACAGGAGGGCAAGAAGGCAGGATGACTTATTTATTTTGTCATTCTGAAAGCTTAGAAAATTTGCGTGAAGAATGAACGCATAATTTTCTTGCTATTCAGAATCTCTAACAAAACATATTAGTCTTATATAAAATTTATAATATTAGAGACCCTGAAACAAGTTCCACTACTGTCCCAAATAAAATTTATCTAAAAGAAAGCTGGATTGCTTCGCTATCGCTCGCAATGACGATATTGAAAATACGTAACGTCATTGCGAAGGAGTGCATTTGCACGACTGGGACAATCCATTTTTGCTATTTAATACTATTTTACGTTGCTTACGCAACTCAATTTTTAATCCTTTCAAAATGACAAATAATATAAACCACAACATAGCCTGCCTCTAGCCAAACAAAAGACCACTGTGATTGCAGTGGTCTGATTTATCTTGTGATTTATTTTAGTCTTGAATGAATTCCGATGCGTTCGGAACAACATTTTAATTAGTCTTCAATTGCTTTTACTTCTACAACTTCATCATCTTCAGATTCTTCTTTGATATCTGTACGGATTGATGCTTTGTCAGAAGAAATGTTTTTGTCTTTTAATTTTGTAATTTGTCTTGCTAATTTGTCAGCCAACAAATCAATACTAGCATACATTGATTCAGCTGCTTCTTCGCAACGGATGCTGCCTGTATTTGTTTTGCAAATAACTTCAGCGATGTGTTTGCCTTCTGCAGCAGGATTTTTGATTACAGATAATACAACATCAATACCTTGAATTTGATCATAACGTGTTGCAACTTTTCCGATTTTTTCTTTTACGTATGCTTTAATCGCTTCTGTAATTTCAATGTTTCTTCCGTTTACGTGTATGTGCATTTAAAACCTCCAATTTTCTATACTGCTTTGTCAGTATAACACAATTTGAATAATTTTTAAAGGGTAAATTTGTTATTCATCTGCTAAAAATTGTGGTAATTCTACATCCGGAGTTCCAATAACTCTTACTAATTCTAAAACGGATGCTTTCATTTGGCATTTCTGAGATGAACCGCTAAAGAAATCTCTATAAAAACAACCTTCGCAATTGCAACCTCTTTTGTAGCACTCTAATGCTGTCGTTGTCCATCTTCTAACTGCAACAGCTCTTCCCATATCCCTACTTCTAAACAATTTATATAATCTCCACTTATGTCTTGTCAACTATCAAACCGATATCTAAGAATATATATCGGTTAATCTCCCCTAAAGCCGTTCATATCAATCACTTTCGACTTCATACTTTTATTATAAAAAATAAGAGTTTTTTTTCAAGGTCGGAACATGTTGTTATGAAGTTTTGTAACACAATCCAGTATTGACGTGCTGTTCAGGGTTTTGGGATAGCAAGACCCTCTAAAACCATGTCATAACATGGTTTTAGAGTAAATATATCATGGGAAAGCATGGTATATCATGGTTTTGCATAGTTCTGCCATTGGTTAAGTTTTGTAAAATATTTTGAATATTCTCCACTTGGGCATGGTGAGATTGTGGATAGCAAAGTGGAGGCGCGACATTCTGTCGCGCCTCCACTTGTTTACAATTACCGTAATTTTCAGGTCATGCTGTCTGAATGGTAATTGTTTTTGCACCCAGTCGCATGATTTGCATGTCCGCTATACTCGCAGAAGAAATTCGACCTATAGGATACAAAAAACTTGGTTCTTGTATTTTTAGTATAAGTTTTTTCACTTTGTTTTACATTCGACATTGGAGGGTGGACTTTTGGCGAATAGATTTTTCATTCTTTATATAAATAATTTACTCAAAAGGAGATATTTATGTCTTGTAAAATGTTGCTTTTTGATTTTAGAGAGTCAGAAGAAATCTTTTTTAAGAAAAATAATTTTAGTAATTTTGAAATAAAATTTTTCAAAGAAAACTTGGATGAATCAACCCTTGATATGTTATCTGAAGAAGATTTTGAAGAAACAATGATTATAAGCGTTTTTATCACATCAACGATAAACGAAAAAGTAATTTCAAAATTCAAAAATCTCAGAGTTATTTCAACCCGTTCAACAGGATATGACCACATCTGTTTAAACTCTTGCGTAAATAAGCATATTGCACTAATAAACGTAAATTCCTATGGTGTAACTTCTGTTGCCCAATTCACAATTGGTGTTTTGATTTCTCTGGTAAGAAATTTGAACTCTGCAATAGGAGCAGTTTATGATGATTCGTTTCACTCATTGGATTTTTGTGGCAGAGATTTGAATACCATGACCCTTGGAATAATCGGAACAGGAGCAATCGGCAAATCGGTAATAAAAATGGCAAGTTGTTTGGGGATGAAGATTTTAGCTTATGATATTCAAAAGCAAAAAGAATTAATCAAAAATTTTTTGGTTGAATATGTAGAATTAGAAACTTTACTTGCTAATGCTGATGTAATTTCACTACATTTGCCTTATACAAAAAATAATTATCACATGATTTCATCAGAACAATTTGAAAAAATGAAGGATGGGGTTTATTTTATCAATGTATCACGTGGCGAACTTGTAAACACAAATGCACTTGCAGAATTTGCGAAAAATGGCAAATTTCGAGGTATTGCATTGGATGTTGTGGCATGCCCTGATGTAAATTCTGACAAATATGGAAAACACGAAAGGTCATCGGTTTTTTGCGTAGAGACCTCAAAATCAGTTAGAGAATTAGCCAAAATGCCTAATGTAATTTTAACTCCGCACATGGCATATAACACACAAGAATCTGTTGATTATATTTTGAAAGTGACATTTGAAAGCTTGTCAGATTACGTCACCGGAGGAAGGAAAAATAGAGTAATTTAAAATTTCAAGGTATACAAACCGAGCTATTTTTAGGTTTGCACTCTTATTTTCCTAATTTTTAATTTAAAGAATTTAATTTATTGCAAAACAAAAAGTTACCATCGCCTACTTCATCATAATCTGTGCAGAAATTATGCCAAACAAATAATCTTGCTTTTTGACATACTTAAACCCATGTTTTTCAAATTCATGAATCAACTCATCCGGATTTGGAAATTCTTCTTTTGAGTCAATCAAATATTTGTAATGGTCTGCATTTTTCTTCAAAACTTTTGCACAGAACGGCACAATTACATTAAAAATTTTACTTAAAAAATTGTGATACCCAAAATCTAAATGCAAAAATTTCCCACCACAATTTAAAACTCGATAAATTTCATCTATCACTTTAGTTCTATTTTCAATATTTCTCAATCCAAAACCCATCGTCACATAGTCAAATTCCACATCACCAAATGGCAAACTTGTACAATCAGCTTGCATAAAAACTCCATTGGGATTTTTTTGCTTGGCAAGTTTCAACATTTCTTGAGAAAAATCAAGCCCTATGACCCTTGCCCTTGGGTAAAACTTTGTTATAAGTTTTGTAAAATCACCAGTTCCGCAACACAAATCAAGAATCATTGTCCTTGGCTGAATATTAAGCTCTTTTAGTGCTAAAAATTTGACAATATAATGTGTCCCAAATGAAATAAAATTATTCATAAAGTCGTAATAACCTGATATTTCATCAAACATTGTTTTAATTTTTTGAGTATTTTTATCGCATGCCATAATATTAATTCCGTTGTCTTAATTTCTATTTTAGCATACAATTATATTATGAAAATCGGATTTGTACCAATAGATAATAGACCTGTTTGCTATACTTTGCCAAAAATTTTATCTGAAATTGATGAGAGTATAGAATTTTTCATGCCTGAACGCAAGTATTTGGGCGATTTGACAAAATCCGCAGATATTGAAGGTCTATTTGAATGGTTAATGTGCTTGCCAAAACTTGATGCAATTATCTTATCACTGGATACTTTGGCTTATGGAGGATTGATACCTTCGCGTAGATGTCCTGAAACTTTTGAACAAATCAAACCCAGAATTGAAACCCTAAAAGAAATTCTTGACGGTAAAGATTGCAAAATCTACGCATTTTCAAGCATTATGCGCATTTCAAATAACAATTATAATGAGGAAGAAAAAGAATACTGGTCAGAATGGGGCAAAAAAATTTTTGAATATTCCTATGAATGTAACAAATCAGGTGGCAATTTGAGGATAAAAAATGATATTCCACCCGCGATTTTGGATGATTACATTGAAACCAGAGCAAGGAATTTTGAAATAAACAAAATATACCTAAATTGGCAAAAACAAGGTATTTTTGACACCCTGATTTTTTCAAAAGATGATTGTGCCGAATATGGTTTTAATGTACAGGAAGCAACTATGCTTGAAAAGATGGGAGCTTTTGTCAAAACAGGAGCAGACGAAATCCCATTGAGTCTTTTATCACGCGCAATATATGGAAACATCAAAATTTGTCCAATTTTTCTTGAACCGGAATTTAAAAACCTGATATCAAATTATGAGGACATTTCGATTGAAAAATCCGTAAAAGGTCAAATTGAACTTGCAGGGTGCACTGTTGCAAGCGAAAAGGACGCAGATATCTTGTTATATGTCAACAATTTCAAAAAACAGCAAGGCGAAATTGTTATGAAAGTTGATACAGAAAAATTTGCCAAAACATTCACAACACCAGACAAACCTTATATGATTGCGGATGTAAGATTTGCAAATGGAGCTGACAACAATTTTGTTAAAGAAATTTTCAACAATGAAATTGTTGATGAAAAATTTTATGGATATTCTGCTTGGAATACTTCCGCAAACTCTTTAGGCAGTTTGATTTGTGGTGCAAAAATCAAATATGTCGCGCAAAAATATAATAAAAAAGCCTTTGAAAAACTTCAAATAACAAGATTTTTAGATGATTGGGCATATCAGGCCAATGTTCGCCAAAATCTAAAAACTCCTGATATTAAAGAGGTTTCCTTGCAAATGAAATCTTTTGAAAATGAAGTTTATACAAAATTGGGAACAAGTGCTAATATAAAATATTCATTCCCTTGGAAAAGATTATTTGAGGTAGAAGTTGAATTTCATTGATTTAATATTGCTAGGTTTGGCACTTGGCGTGGATTGTTTTGTAGTTTCATTTTCGCAAGGATTGATTTTTAAATCTGAAAAAGTGAAAAATTCATTCAAATTAGCATTAACCATGGGATTATTTCAAGGTGTGATGCCAGTTATCGGCTATATTGGAACAAATTCATTATATAAATATGTTGTTCCTTATAGCAAGTGGATAGTTTTCGGTATTTTCTTACTTTTAGGGTTGAAATTTATAGTTGAATCTTTCCAACCCAAAGAAAAAGAGGTTCAATGTATCGGATTGAAATGTCTTTTAGGTTTAGGATTAGCGACAAGTATTGATGCATTAGTATCAGGTGCGTCTATCCGTTTAACCCAAACATCACTACTCATTTCCGTAATGATTATCGGTATTGCATCCTTTTTGATGTCGATTGGTGGATTTTATAGTGGAAATTTTATAAAAAATATTCCGTCAAAGTATTTAGAAATTACTGGCAGCTTGATTCTAGTCGCTTTAGCTATCAAATCTTTATTCTAACTTTGATGAAGAAAATTCAAACACAAAACCTGCTTTTCTTGAAATCCGATTATTGTTGAGATACAATTAACCTGTTAGTAAGATTTATTACAAATTAGTTATAACAACAGAAAAGAGCGAGATTATGAAAAAAGAACTTATTTTTTTAGGACCACCGGCTTGCGGTAAAGGTACTCAAACAGCTAAATTATCTGAACATTTGGGTTTACCACATGTTGATACAGGTTCATTATTGAGAGCAGAAATTAAAAATGAAACAGAAAACGGCAAAATTGCTAAATCATATATTGATAAAGGACAATTAGTTCCGGTAAGTTTAGTTGCTAATATTATCAAAAACAGATTGGCTCAAGAAGATTGCAAAAACGGTTACATCTTGGATGGTTACCCAAGAAGTGTTGAACAAGCTGATTTATTAGAAGAAATCAATACTGACATTGACGGTTCTGTTGAAGCTCAAATTAAAGCTATTTATTTCGACTTAAACCAAGACATCTTGATTTCAAGAATCGTAAACCGCCGTTCTTGCCCTAAATGCGGTGAAATTTACAATATTAAATTCAAACCAACAAAAATTGAAGGTATTTGTGACAAATGCGGTGCTGAATTAACTCAAAGAAAAGATGATAATGAGGAAACTGCAAAAGCTCGTTTTGATACATATTTCAAAGAAACAGCTCCATTGATTGATTATTACAAAAATAAAGGTGTATTGAAATCAATTGATGCAGAAGGTTCAATTGACGAAGTTTGGGAAAGACTTTTAAAAGTTGTAAATGATTAATTTTGAGAAGTTTTTCTAAGGAAATTGATAAGGAGCGGAACGCTATGCGTTCCGCTCCTATTTTTTTGTTTAGAGATTGTTAATAAATGAACTGTATAAACACAGTAAAACATAAAAATTGGTCGGCATTGCTTGCCGACCAACACAATATTAAAAAACTTGACCAACTATCTTTTGGGTATTTGATGCTATTTCATTGAACAAGTAATAACAAGGTCGTTGTTGTTCACTTTTGCCTCTTGTACAGCTGCATCAGGTGACAATGGCTCAATACCAGAAGATGTCATACTGCCATAAATTTTGCAATCAAGCGGAGTTCCATTATTATCAGAATTACCAATTTTGTCGTTCAATTCATCAATTCTACGATTTAGCACATCAATTTGGGTTGCTGTGTCGCTATTGTTTGTCTCATCTGTATTTTCATTAGTTTTTATTTCGTCTTGAACTTGTTCATTTTGAGCTTGTTGTTTTGCTTGCAATTTTCCTTCGGAAGCATCTTTCGTATTTGAATATATTGCAGCAATAGCAAATATAAACATACATATAACAATAATTGTTAATACTTTGAACTTATTCATACTTTCCATAAAAACTCTCCTCCAATTTTGCCTTATTGGTATCTTACCATAAAACTACCACCAAGGGCTAGTAGTAAAGATTGTAAAGCCATTACTGTTGAATTTGAGTCAACACAGCAGCTTGCTGCAAACTAATATTTTCTTCATCAGCAAACACTTTACTAATGGTTATTACAACCAAATTAACAAATAACAATATTCCTAATATAATTAAAATCGTTCTCATATTTTCACTCTTCTCGGATTTTATAATATTATAATGTATAAACTGCAATGAAATCAACTTTTTGTATGAAATAATACTAAAAGGGGCGTCGAAAATTTCGACGCCCCTTTTTAAAATCCAAACTTCTTAGCTTATTTTGCTTTTGGTCCTGCTTCAATAATTTCTTTTGGCATGTTAGGATATTTCGCCGCAAAGTTATCTGCAAACATTTGAGCAAGTTTGTTAGCTTGTTCATCATAAGCAGCTTTGTCTTCCCACATTCCGCGAGCATCAAGTTTTTCATCGGGAACACCAGGACAAGTTGTAGGATAATCTACATTGAATACATCATGGTGTTTAAATTCAATGTTATCAAATGAACCGTTTAATGCAGCTGTAACCATAGCACGAGTGTATGAAAGTTTCATACGTTTTGCACCAGATGCAGCTGAACCACCAGCCCAACCTGTATTTACTAAGTAAACTTTTGTACCGTATTGGTCAAGTTTGTCCCCTAACATTTTTGCATAAACTGATGCATCCATTGGCATGAATGGTTCACCAAACAATGTTGAGAATGTTGGTTGAGGTTCTGTAACACCACGTTCAGTACCTGCAAGTTTTGATGTGAAACCTGTTACAAAGTGGTACATAGCAGCGTTTTTATCCAATCTTGAAATTGGAGGTAATACACCAAACGCATCAGCAGTTAGGAATACAACAACTTTTGGAATTCCACCTTTTGAAGGGATTTGAGCGTTATTGATGTAGTTGATTGGATAACCAACACGAGTATTTTCTGTTAATGAACCGTCTTCAAAGTCAAATTCTCTTGTTTCAGGGTTCATAACTACGTTTTCTACAAGCGAACCGAATTTAATAGCATTGTAAATATCAGGCTCATTTTCTTCTGACAAATGGATACATTTTGCATAACATCCGCCTTCAAAGTTAAATACACCATCAGGAGACCAACCGTGTTCATCATCACCGATTAACTTACGAGCAGGGTCAGCAGATAATGTTGTTTTACCTGTTCCTGAAAGACCAAAGAATACTGCAGTTTCACCTGTTACAGGGTTCATGTTAGCAGAACAGTGCATTGGTAAAACATTTTTCTTTGTCATGATGTAGTTCATTGTAGCGAATACTGATTTTTTAATTTCACCAGAATATCTTGAACCACAAATAATAATTTCGTGAGCTTCGTAATCAATAGCGATACATGCTTCAGAATTTACACCATCTACTTCAGGGTCACATTTGAAACCAGGTGCACAAAGGATTGTGTAATCAGGTTCACCATAATTTGCTAATTCTTCTTCTGTAGGACGAATTAACAATTGGTGAATGAACAAGTTTTGGCTTGCCAATTCGTTAATAACTCTGAATTTTTGTGTGTATGTTTTGTCAGCACCTGCATAACCATCAAAAATAAATACTTCACGGTTTTGCAAGTATGCTGCGATTTTGCCTTTAATAGCGTTAAATTTTTCACGGCTGATTGGACGGTTTACTTTACCCCAAGCGATATCATTGTGAATACCATCTGTATCAACAATGAATTTGTCCTTTGGTGAACGACCTGTATACTTACCAGTTGTTACAACAAAAGCACCTTTGTTGCTCAAAGACCCTTCGCCTAAACGCAAAGCTGCTTCTGTCAATTGTGCCGGACTCAAGTTACGATATACCGCCTTTGGTCCAATGATGCCGAATTTTTCGATACCAAATGTTTCCATATAAAACATCCTCCTTTTCTATAAACTGACCATAATTATTTACTATACAGGTTAAATGTATTACAAACACTATTAAATTGCAAATACTATAATAAATTTTCGTGTTAGAATATTAGCAAAAAGGGGGTTTCTTATGTCAAGAGCAATTATTATGGTGATTGATTCAATGGGAATAGGGGCTATGCCTGATTGCCGTGATTTCGGTGATATTCCTGAATGTAACACACTAAAGCATGTTTGCGAATTTAATAACGGTTTGAGTGTTCCAAACCTTGAAAAAATGGGATTAGGTAATATTCAAGACTTTATGGGTATAAAAAAAGAAGAAAATCCGATTGCGACTTATGCAACTCTAGTTGAAAAGTCAAAAGGAAAGGATACAACAACAGGACACTGGGAAATGACAGGAATCGTTCTAGACAGACCATTTGCAACATTTCCAAACGGTTTTCCACCTGAAATTATAGATAAATTTGTCAGTGAAACAAATTGCGGTGGAGTTTTAGCAAACCGTCCGGCTAGTGGTACAGCTATCATTGCAGAATTAAATGATGAACATCATGCAACAAAATTCCCAATCGTTTATACATCAGCAGATAGTGTATTCCAAATCGCTGTAGATACTGATTTGATTCCGTTAGAAACTCTTTATGAATGGTGTCGAATTGCAAGAAAAATTTTGACTGACGGCAACTATTATGTTTCAAGAGTTATTGCTCGTCCTTATAAAATTATTGACGGCAAACCTACAAGAATTTCTAAAGACCGCAGAGATTATTCAATTGAACCTGTTGCGCCAACTGTTTTGAACGAAATTAAAGACAATGGCGGAAAAGTTGTCGGTATCGGTAAAATTGAAGATATATTCTCAAAATACGGAATTACTCATGCCATCCACACCGGTTCAAATAAAGAAGGTTTGGAACTTACACTAAAAGCCGTAAAACGTGAATTACAGCTTGAAGATATCGCGTATGAAAAAGATAAAAATTATAACGACAAGGAATTAATTTTTACTAACCTTGTAGATACTGACATGTTGTACGGTCACAGAAATGACGCAAAAGGCTATGGCAATGCAATAGAAGAGATTGATACATATTTAAAACCAATCATGGATGCAATGTCAGATGATGATTTGTTGTTTGTAACAGCCGACCATGGTTGCGACCCGACTGTCGAAGGAACAGACCACACAAGAGAAAAAGTTCCTGTATTAATATATTCAAAATCATTACCTTCAAAAGGTAATTTGGGCGAAATCGTTGGTTTTGATATGATTGCCCAACAAGTTAAAAATTGGCTATTTTAATTGATTGTAAATGAGGTGCGCAAATAATGCGCACCTCATCTCATACCTTGATTATTTTCCTAAATTATACTGCATTGATTTATATAAATTGTAGACCATTTTTAAAAATTTTTTATCTGTTTTTATAACATCGACAATTGTATTTTCCATCTCTTTTTCACTTATTTGTTCAAAATAGTAAAATTCATAAGGTTGAACTTTCAAAACTTCTCCCAGTTTTTGCAGAGTATCAGGAGAGGGCGAGAATTTACCTGTTTCCATATAACTCAAACTCTGTGGCTCAATTCCTATTAATTCAGCCAATTGTTCTTGTGTGTATTTGCGATATTTTCTTATGGTTTTGATGCGTTGCCCAACAAGTGCTTTGATATCATTCATAGATTTTCCTTCTTTTTAAGTAAATTATGAATGACATTTGAGATTAGCAAAATAAATAAAAACTTTAAATATATTGATTAATTAAAACAAATCGTTTATAATTCATAAATAAATAGTTTAAATTTCGGAGAAATATTCATGTTTTTAATTAATAATTTACCAATAAATTCAAGAATGAATACTACACACTTAAATTTGTCACCGACTAAGGTACAATTTGGATTCACCCTTGCTGAGGTTTTAATCACTCTTGGAATTATTGGAGTTGTTGCAGCAATGACTATTCCAAACCTAATGACCAAAAATCAACAACGTGAAACCGTAACAAAACTAGAAAGGGCAATTTCGGTTTTTAACCAAGCATACAAAATGTCGTTTGATGAGCTGGGTGACGTTACACCAAATGAAGCATTGGCACTTGGTGCACCTGAATATGTCAAAAAATATTGGGCTCCATTTATAAAAATCAATTCAATTTGTACGACTTATGACCAATGTGGTTATGCTTCTCTAAATCCAATGACAACACCAAACGGTACAAATACAGGTTCAAATATAATAAGTGGTAACGCAAGAATCGGTATAACAACAATGGATGGATTTACTTATGTGATTTATACAGCTTGGTGGGATACTGTAGATAATACAGGCTTTACCAAACCTGCAAGCAGAGTCCTTGTCGACCTTAATGGGAGTGCGAAACCAAATCGCTGGGGACGTGATGTTTTTGCACTAGAAAGAGTTGAAGACAAGGGAGTCTTTCCTGCAGGGTATGACAAATCCAATGAGCAGGTAAATAATAGTTGTCGAAAGAATGGTAATGGAGAGTTTTGTGCCGAAAAAATCCGCCGCGCAGGTTGGAACATTGAAAAAGATTATCCATGGTAATAACAGAAGTCAAGAGGTCGAGAGGACAGGAGGGCAGGCGTTTAAATGTAGTGTGGGGAAAACGAAGTATCCCCACAAACATAACAATGCCAGCATAGCAATGCCGACCTACTAAAACAAACTCAGCAGGACAAAATGAAACACTAAAAAAACAACCAAGCCTTGATAGACTTGGTTGTTTCAAAATTCTAATTGAGTTTTAATTATTCAACTTCAATTGCGCCAACTGGGCAAGCATCTGCAGCTTCTTTAACTGCATCGATGTTGTCAGCAACTGCAGATTCGTCTACAACTGCTTTGTCTTCAATTGAAAATACTGCATCACAAATTGATTCACAAGCACCGCAAGCGATACATTCATCATTAACTTTAACTGTCATTTTTATTTCTCCTTATTTTACATTATGTGGAACAAACTTCCACAATAAAAGTATATAACAAAAGAATAAAATTTCAAATTGAATATTTCAAAATTTTAAAACAACCACTAACTACCTTTTAATCAATACTAGATTTCCACGTTTTACAAGTTTAGAAAGTTTTACAATAACTTCGTTATCCATGCGCATGCAACCCTGTGAGGCATATTTGCCAATACTTGATGGGTCATTGTTTCCATGAATAAATTCACCTGTCAAACTTTTTTCACCTGTTGAAGGGTCAAGTTTTTCTAAACAAATAATTTTCGGCCCATAACTCCAAGGTGTTCTACGACGTTTAGTCGTTTTAGGTGCAGTATTATAAGGGTAACTCTCAACATGACTAACAACCCTAAGCCCTGTTTCTGTATCACAACCGACTTTTCCGCTTGCAATTCGATATGCAAATATCGCCTTACCTTCATCGTTATAGTGATATAAAATATTTTTTGCCAAATCAACAATAATTGTAGCCAGTTTGTTTTCACCGATAACAGTTACTTTCGGACTTGGGGCATTTGCCAAAAATTTCGCACTATCGCTACCTTTGGCACTCGGAAATGCCAAAGAGTCAACCTGCTCCAATTTTGTAGTTCTTTCAAATGTATCTGCTTTTTGAGCCTTTGCAATATTGGGAGCGGTAGCAAGCAGAACCATACCTGCAGTCGCAAGTATTCCGACTCTTGTTTTTGCTCCTGTAATTTTAGGTATATGCATATTTATTCATTCTGCTGATTAACAGCAACTTGCTACACTAAAGGATTGTTAGCTTAAAATTTCTTCTAAAATCTCAGCATTTTTGGAAGCATTTTGCAACTGCTGTTTAGAAACTCTGCGCATGTAATTTCTCAAAGCTTCCCTAATCAATTCACTTCTAGAACAACTTTCTTTATCTGCAAGACCATCTACCTTATTAAGAAACTCATCAGGCATGGTTACTAAAATTTTAGCCATAAACTAACCCTTTCTTGCTGTCATTATAACATATCATAAATCTTTTATCAAGTGAAAACTACCTTAATCGGATTACCCACCTTGATATTGTTAAAAGTAATTAAAGACAGAAAATGAATTTGAAAGGAGCTAACATGGACGAAAATCAAAAGACAGAAGAAACTATCGTAAAAGTAAAAGAGGGGGCAATGTGCGCAAACCACCCGATTATGAAGGCTATTTGCACAGGGATATTAATTTTTCTTGGGGCATTTTGTGCGTTTTATGTAGTTGCAGATTGGCATTTCAAAACTATGATGAGAGATTTCGCACCACGTAAAATGGAACATGCTATGCGAAAAGAAATGCGTTCTATGGACAATATGTGGAAAAAAGAAATGCGTAAATCAGGAAACATTATCCACATGCAACAAACGGATAATTTTTACAGAGTGTACATTGATTTGAGGGCATTTGAGAATAATGAAAATAATGTTCAGGTCAGCACAAATGGGAATATTTTGACAATTGTCGGACGCTCAATCAGAAAAGCCCCAAATAATGAGCAAATCTCCGAATTTCAACAGAATTATATGTTTGGAGACAATGTTAAATTGCAAGATTTGACTAAAGAAACAAATGGGAATTACTACATTATCACAATTCCAATTGAAGAGGAAAAGATGGATGAGTAAGTCCCCAAAAGTATAACAAACAAGTCACCCCCACTACTGTCCCAAATAAATCCATATATATAGTAAAACTACGAAATAAAATAGTATTAAATAGCAAAAATGGATTGCCACAGTCGTGCAAATGCACTCCTTCGCAATGACGTTACGTATTTTCAATATCGTCATTGCGAGCGATAGCGAAGCAATCCAGCTTTCTTTTAGATAAATTTTATTCGGGACAGTGGAACTTGTTTCAGGGTGACTATTTTACCAATATGATTGATTAGAGATTCTGGATGACATTAAAAAGCTTGCCCTCTGGTAGATTTTATTATATTTTATATGTATAATAAAAATTTTGAGGGATTATGAAAAAACTTTTAGCGATTATTGGTATATTGTTTGCATTTGGTAGTATTGCTACAGCTACAGAATATTACTCTACTATCGACGAACAACTACGACATGAATATTTTGAGAATAATGTAAAAAATCAAATTCAGAAATGTTGGAGAAGACCGGCTACGACAAGAAGTCAAGATAAATCAATTAGTTTAGTATTTACACTAGACCAAAATGGGAACGTCGTAAAAGCTAGAATTGCAGGTTCTTCAGGTTTAAAGAGATATGATGATTCCGCAATTAAGGCTTTGTATAAAGCTGCTCCATTTGGGAAATTTCCACCAAAATACAAAGAAAAAACCATGTCTTTTCAATATGTTATTTTAGTCATATAGATAATAAAAAATCAAAGAAAGAAGGGATAAGTATGAAAAAATTAATATTATCAGTAATTATGTTATCAATGTTAGCAATGGGAATGCCTGCATTTGCGGGAACTCACGGAGTTAATGGACAAGTTAGCGGAAGGTCAGTTGGCGCAGCTGCATTATCCCTACTTATTTGGCCGGGATTAGGTCAAGCAGTAAATGACCAAAGCTACAGCAAAAATGCTACTCACGCTCTTCTTGGTTTGACAGGTGTATTCAGAATTTGGTCTTGTTATGATGCTTTTGTTGATAGACAAGGCGGTGTTTGGCACAACAGAATCTAGGATTGAGGAATAGAATTAGTAAAACAAGGTCAGTACATATGTGCTGACTTTGTTTTTATTAATTCTCCTTTTATGCTATACTTATTTTGAGGATAAACGGAGTAAGAAGAATATGAAAGAAAGTTATTTTCCACAAGAAATAGAAAAAAAATGGCAAAATATTTGGGAAGAAACAAAAGCGTTCAAAACTCCTGATGTTTCTGATAAACCAAAATATTATGCACTATCAATGTTTCCGTATCCTTCAGGGAAATTGCACATGGGACACGTTAGGAATTACACAATTACTGACGTAATTGCAAGATTCAAGAAGGCAAACGGCTTTAATGTTTTACATCCTATAGGATGGGACAGTTTCGGACTTCCTGCAGAAAATGCTGCAATGAAACACCACGCTGACCCTGAAACTTGGACAGATGAAAACATTGCATATATGACAAAACAATTAAAAATGTTGGGTCTTTCTTATGATTGGGATAGAGAAGTTACAACATGCAAACCTGAATACTACAAATGGACTCAATGGCTGTTCCTACAATTGTATAAAAAAGGTTTGGTATACAAAAAAGAGGCTGCCGTAAATTGGTGTAACGAATGCGGAACAGTTTTGGCAAACGAACAAGTAATTGATGGTAAATGCTGGAGATGTGACAGCACTGTTGAGAAAAAATATTTATCTCAATGGTTCATAAAAATTACTGAATATGCTGATGTATTGCTTGAAGATTTGGATAAACTCCCAGGATGGGGTGATAATGTTAAAACAATGCAAGCAAACTGGATTGGTAAATCTAAAGGTGCTATTTTTAAATTCCCCGTAATTGACGCTCCAAACGGCGAAAAAATGGAAGTTCCTGTTTATACAACAAGACCTGATACTGTATTTGGTATCACTTATTTAGTTGTAGCACCAGAATACAAAGATATTGAAAAACTTACAACGCCTGAAAATAAACAAGCAGTTGAAGATTATCGAGCAAATGCTCGCAAAATGTCTGAAATAGAAAGACTTTCAACTGACAGAGTAAAAACAGGTGTTCCATTGGGAACTCATTGTAAAAACCCATTCAATGGCGAAATCTTCCCATTATGGACAGCAGATTATGCCCTTGTTGAATATGGAACAGGTGCAGTAATGGCAGTTCCAACACATGATACAAGAGACTTTGCTTTTGCAAAAAAATATAATCTTCCAATGAAGGTTGTAATTTCAGGCAAAGATATGAAAGAACCGTTGTCGGAAGCCTATACAGAATCAGGTGTTTTGGTAAATTCAGGTGAATTTAACGGAATGAAAAACAATGAGGCTAAAAAAGCCATCACTAAATGGGCTGTCGACGAAGGGTTTGGTGAATTTAAAACTCAATACAGACTACGTGATTGGTTAATCTCTCGTCAAAGATATTGGGGAGCTCCAATTCCTGTTGTATACTGCGACAAATGCGGTATTCAACCTGTACCGGAGGACCAATTACCTGTATTATTACCAAAAGATGTTGATTTCTCTGTAGTTGGCAAATCTCCTATTACAACATCTAAGACCTTCAAAGATACAGTTTGTCCTGTTTGTGGCGGACACGCAGTTCGTGAAACAGATACAATGGACACATTTGTATGTTCAAGCTGGTATTATTTGAGATATTCAGATGCAAGAAATTCTGAAAAATGTTTTGACAGGGACAAAGTAAATCACTGGTTGCCTGTTGATCAATATGTTGGCGGTATTGAACACGCAATTTTACACTTGTTGTATTCTCGATTCTTTACAAAAGCATTGAGAGATTGTGGATTGCTTGATTTTGATGAACCTTTCAAAAACTTGTTGACTCAAGGTATGGTATTGAAAGACGGTTCAAAAATGTCAAAATCTAAAGGCAACACCGTTGACCCTGATGAAATCTTTGAAAACTATGGAGCTGACACCGCAAGGTTGTTCATCCTTTCAGATTCACCACCAGCTAGAGACTTTGACTGGTCAGATGCCGGTGTTGAAGGTTGCTACAAATTCTTAAACAGAGTATGGAGACTAGTTTCAACAAATCAAGATAATATCAAACTTGATTATGATTTGAAATTCCCATTGGCTAAAGAAAACGACGACTTAGTAAGAACTGTTCACATTGCAATCAAAGGAATTACAAATGATATTTCAAACGATTTCCAATTTAATACGGTAATTTCTAAATACAGAGAACTTACTAATGCAATCTATGACTGGCAAGCTAAGAAATCTGATTTGACTGAAGAAGACAAACAAGTTTTGAGTTTTGCAATCGTATCACTTTTGAAACTTATGTCTCCTGTAGCAGTTCACTTGACAGAAGAAGCTTGGCACGATTTGGGCGGAAAAACTTCAATCCATAATGAACCTTGGTGCAAGTGGGATGAAAATCTTGCTAAATCAAGTTCAATAACTTTGGTAGTTCAAGTAAATGGCAAAGTTAAGGATAGGATAGAAGTTGACGAAGGATTAGACCAAGAGGAAATGAAAAAAGTTGCTCTTGAAAGTCCAAAAATCAAAGCTTTAACAGATGGTAAGACGATAGTCAAAACGATTGTTGTACCAAAGAAATTGGTTAATATCGTTGTTAAATAATCAAAAAAGAGCCTTTTTCAAAGGCTCTTTTTTATATTGTCATTCTGAACTGACTAGTTTATAACCAAACTATACTTTTCATGCTAAAATTCTTATTATGAATATCACTGCAGGGAAATTCAAAGGACAAAAGATTATCGCACCGGACGAAAACATTACTCGTCCGACTTTGTCAAAAGTTAGAATGAGTGTATTTAACACTCTGCAAGCTATGATTGAATTTGAGGGTAAAAGCTTTCTTGATATGTATGCAGGTTCTGGGATAATGGGACTTGAAGCTTTATCTCGTGGCTTTTCATCAATTGTAATGTTAGAAAAAAACAAAAAAGTCTACAATGTTATTAAATCAAACTTGAAAAAATACGAACAAGATAATGACATAAAACTTTTTCTTGGAGATAGTTTAAAAATTTGCGAAAAATTTAACAAAACCTTTGACATCGTCTACATAGACCCACCGTATTTTTCAGGGGTATACGAAAATAGTTTAGCAGCAGCAAAAAAAATCTGTGATGAAATTATAATACTGGAACATGTCGTAGACTTAGACTTGTCTGAATATGAAGTCCTTAAACAGAAAAAATATGGTGATAAATTTATAACTTTTATCAACGCATCTTGCTAATAACTAAACTTAACAATAATAGACGAAAATGTGCTTTTGCTCTATAATAAATACTGTCATGCTGATATAGATGGGGATTTTTCAAAATGGAAGAAACAAAAAAACAAAAAGTTTTATTAATAAAATTATCATCTCTTGGAGATGTGATTTTTAATATTCCATTGGCAAATGCTTTAAAAGATGCAGGTTATGAGGTAACTTGGCTTGTGTCAGAAAAAGGAATTCAAGTTGTTGAAAACAATCCATGCGTAGATAAAGCAATTTTAGCCCCTGTTGGCAGATGGAAAAAACGTGGATTTTGTATAGAAAATTTCAAAGAATACCTTGCAATCCTAAAACAAATTCGTAACGAGAAGTTTGATATAGCAATTGACTCTCAAATGATGCTAAAAAGCCTTTATTGGATGTTATTTTGTGGTGCAAAACGCAGAATAATTTCTAAAGAAGCCCGCGAAATGGCATTTTTAGGCGGTAATGAATGGATTGATAATATTTCTTACGCACCGGATTCACCAATCGTACTTAATTATTTAAGATATGCAAATTATTTAGGCATAAAACCTGAATCTATCAAAGTTTCATTACCTGCAAGAAGTGACGAGCAAATTGAAAAAGTTAATGAACTTTTATCAGGTTTAGATAAATCAAAACCACTTGTTGTTATTGCCCCTGCCACAACTTGGGTGAACAAACACTGGAATCGCGACAATTGGAAAATTGTTGTTGATAATTTGGCAAGCTCTTGCAACCTTGTTTTCACAGGTGGACCAAATGATAATGAACTGATTGAATATATAAGTGGTGGAAAATTTTTAAATTTGGCAGGAAAAACGGATATTATGGAATTAATGGAAGTTTTTTCAAGAGCTAACCTTGTTATGGCACCTGATAGTGGTAGTGCACATTTAGCTTGGGCTACAGGAAACCCTGCCGTTGTAACTATTTTTACATGTACACCAAAAGAAGTTTTAGCTCCGTTTGGTGCAAGTGACAAATACGTTGCAATGGGTGGTTGCGGCTTGCCTTGCCAACCATGTTTTAAACGAAAATGTAAACTTCACAAAAACCCTAATGCCTGCACAGATTTCCCTAATCCGAAAGATGTAGTTGATGTCGTTACTCACTTGATATTTTCATAAAAAAGTATTATAATTATATATCATATTCATATATTGCAAAAAAGGGTATCCATGGGTTTATTTGATAAATTTAAGGAAGTTACAAAAAAAGTTTCTGAAGTCGAAAATAACATTTACCATGAAAAACGCGGTTATTTAGAAATTTACGAAAGAAATATTGAACTAGAACGCGAAATTGCAGAACGTACAGAAGAATTGAACGATGCAAATAAGCGTATGTTCACCTTGCAACATATCTGGGATATGATGAACTCTTCAACCCCATTGGAAAATGTATTGGAGGCCATTGTAAACAGCACCCAAGGTGAACTTGGATATATGCACTGTGCAATTATCAGTAAAAATGAAGATGAAAATGGTGAATACTTGCACATTATGGCACAATCAAATGATGGTTTGATTGACCGTTTGAATAACATTATCGGCTCTCCAGGGATTCAAACAAGACGTTTGCACTATTCTCATGAGAGTGTTTTTGCTGACACAATGAAACAGCGTACAATCATTCAGACTAGGGCAATTGATTTATCTTTAAAATCAGTTTTACCGGATTTACCACCTGAAATTGTTCAAAAAATTATCACAAATCAACCTGTAAAATCTGTTATTATCGTACCATTAATTGCTCAGAAAAAAGAATTTGGCTGGTTTTGCGTATTTTCTGCTCGAGAAGAACTTGCAGGAGCTGAAATGGACTTTTTGGGGCTATTTGCAAAACAAATTGAAATGGCAATAACTATTGCCGATTTGTTCCAAGCTGTGCGTGAACAAGCTGTTACGGATGCTCTAACAGGGCTTTATAATAGAAGATATTTTGAAGAAGCATTGGAAAAAGAAGTTCAACGTGCAAAACGTCAAAATCAACCATTCTCAATCATCGGAATTGATTTAGACTTTTTGAAAAAAATCAACGATACTTACGGTCACAATTTCGGAGATTTGGCGATTAAAACAATTGCTGATGTACTGAAATCAAATGCTCGTGCTGTTGATATTCCTGCTCGTATGGGCGGTGAGGAATTTAACGTTTTGCTTCCCGGCATTAACTCAGAAGGCGCAATGATTGCCGCGGAAAGAATCCGTAAATCTATCGAAAGCGCTGAAATTGATACAATCGGACATATTACAGGCAGTTTAGGTGTTGCAACATATTTGGAACAAAGCGATAATGTTGAAGAATTGCTAGAACTCACAGACCAAGCAATGTACACTTCAAAACGCAATGGCAGAAACCAAGTTACACTGGCTAAACCGGTATCAGAAACTTATTGGCAAGAAATTGCAGTCAATACATTCCTTGATATTTTGTCAAAAAATCGTATTCCAAAAGCAAGAAGTTTGTCAAAAGAGTTGTGCCTAAAACTCAAAGCTCCTGCAAACAAAGATGAAGTCTCTAAAGAAGCATTATATACCGTTGCAGATATGTTGACAAAATTGTACAACCCTATGCATACTTCAGGAGTTATAAAAAACAAAGTTCTAATGGCTGTAAGTCTTGCAAAACGTTTTGATATTCCAAAAGAAGATATTGATAATCTGCGAGTTGCAGTTTTGTTATATGATATTGGAAACTTGATGCTCCCTGATGAAATTTTACAAAAAGCAACTCCACTGACAGAAGAAGAACGTGAAAAAATTAAAAATCACCCAATAATTGCAGCAAGAGAGATATTGAAACCAATTTCATACATTCAAGATGTTTTACCTATAATTGAACACCACCACGAAAATTGGGACGGTTCCGGTTATCCGAACAAAATTTCAAAAAATGAAATACCATTAACATCACAAATTATTCTTATTATAGATGAATATTTTGCCCTAATTGAACAAAGACCTTATCGAGCTAAGCTTTCAAGCAAAGATGCTCTAGAAATTATAAAAGCTGATGCAGGAAAAAAATGGAATGAAAATTTGGTAAATGAATTTATTTCCCTAATTGAGCATGATATAGTTTAAATATTATGAGGGAAAAAGATTTAATATCCATAATAAAAGAAACGCTCAACTCAAAATATATCGGTGATGATTGTGCATATTTGAAAGATTTGGGTATTGTTGTAACCCAAGACAGTCTTGTTGAAGGGATTCATTTTTTATTAGACAAAATTACTCCATTTCAGCTTGGATATAAGTCTGTAATGGTAAACATTTCGGATATTGTTGCAAGTGGCGCTGAGCCTAAATACTTAACCGTTGCACTTTCTCTCCCTTCTAATATTGATGAAAACTTTGTCAAAGAGTTTTATCAAGGATGTAAGTGCGCTTGCGCAGAAGATATCCAAATTGTTGGTGGGGATATAACTGGGGCGGATAAAGTTTTTATTTCAGTTTGTGCGATAGGAGCTACTAGAGAGCGCAAAATATCATCAAGAAAAAACGCCAAAGTCGGATATAAAGTTGTTGTTGTAGGAAATCATGGCTCTTCTGCAATTGGATTACAATTACTTTTGAATGGGAAAAATACTCCTGAAAAGTTAATAAAAGCACATCTTGAACCTTACGCTCAGATTGAATTTGGGCAATATGTTGGAAAAAATATAAAACAAGATTACGGAATGATGGACACATCAGATGGACTTATGGATGCACTTTCAACTATCGCAAATGAAAGTGGAGTTTTACTGGATATCGATTTTGACAAAATTCCCCATGATGAAGAAATTGAAAACTTTGTAAATTGGCAAAACTTTGTCCTCTACGGAGGAGAAGATTATGGCATTGTTGCAATTGTGCCAAATGATTTTATATGTCCGTACGGCAAAATTATAGGACAAGCAAAAGAAGGTTTAGGAGTTGATTTGCATTATAATAATCAACTTATCCATTTAACAAAAAAAGATGTTGAAAACAAAGTATTTTCACATTTCAAGGAGAATTTATGAAATACAGTGCAATAATTACAGCAGGCGGAACATCATCACGATTTGGCAATACAAATAAATTATTAGAAAAAATTTATGACAAAGAAATTATTAAATATACAGTTGATGCCTTTATAAATGCCAATATTGATGAAATTATTATTTGTGCAAACGAGTCAATTATTTCTCTGTTAGAAGATTTTTTTACAGATTACCAAAACGTAAAAATAATAATAGGCGGAAACACACGCCAAGCCTCTGTTTATAATGGCTTGCAGATTGCAACAGGAGATTATGTGCTTATTCACGATGGCGCACGCCCAATGATTACACCTGAAATTATCAAAAACGTTATGAACGAAGTTGCGATAAAAAAAGCAATTTCTGTTATGACAAAAACTGTCGACACAATAAAAGAAGTTGATGAAAACGGCAAAATAATCAGAACAATTGACCGTTCAAAACTCTACAACACTCAAACTCCACAAGCATTTGAAACTTCACTTATTAAAGATGTGCATGAAAAACTCAAAGGACAAACCTACACCGATGATGCCGGCATGGTTGAAGCAATGGGAATTGAGGTGTATATGGTCAATGGGGATTACAAGAACATAAAAGTTACCACCAAATCCGACTTAGCCTTGGCTGAAGTATATTTGAAAGAAAATTCATAAGACAGATGGAATGATTAGAAGGCAAAAACTACTTATTCAAATCAATAAATTCTAAACTATAATCCAATATTTTGGCAATGTATTGAGCCTCTTTGAGCGAAAGACTTTCTCTGTTTAATTTTCCCAAAAGACTATTATATGAATAGTTTTCACCAGTCATTTCACTCAACTTTACCGCTAGGTTTTTGAGCGTTGTACCCCTTGAGACAGCTAACATTTTTATTTTTGCCTTAATTGTATTCATAATAGACCAATTATATATTTTATTGACTTTTTATAGTAAATAATTTATAGTTGTATTCATATATAATAATTAATATTCATATATGAATACAATAACGAAAGGTTAAGGTATAAAATGGTCTTTAGGAATAAAAATTATGATTCAAAACCAATAGAAAGCGCTACAAGCATCCCCCCTCTAAAAAACAAGATACAAGTGGGATTTACCCTAGCGGAGGTGCTAATTACTCTCGGCATAATTGGCGTAGTTTCCGCAATGACAATTCCAAATTTGATTGCCAAATACCAAAAAGAACAAACCGTTGTAAAATTAAAAAAAGCGATTTCTATTTTAAATCAGGCATATAAATTATCTTATGATGATGTTGGAGAGCCATCTAGTAACGATTATTTAAAATTTACATCAAAGGAATACATAAACACTTATTGGGCTCCATATATCAAAATTTCAAATTTATGTGTTGTGTATTCAGATTGCGGCTATACATCGGTAATGCCACACAAATATGCAAATGGAAAACTAGCGTCTTGGTGGATTGCCGGAAATGGTAGTGTAACCAAAACTCGTGTTGGTTTTATGACACATGATGGTTTTATGTATATGCCAATGTATTTTACACCAAGCAGTGACGGTAAAACTTGGAACAACATGAATCAAGTTATATTAGACATAAATGGTGCAGAAGGCCCAAATCGTTATGGACGAGATGTGTTTTGGTTGACAAGAGTACAAAAAGATGGTGGTGGAATTAACTTATATGGGTATGATAAAACCGATGCGCAAATCAATGCAAATTGTTCAAAAAATAGTAGTGGAGAATATTGTGCAGAAAAAATCCGTCGCGCAGGTTGGAAGATTGAAAAAGATTATCCGTGGTAATGGAAAGAGGCTCAGGAGGCAAGCACGACATACTTTTTTATATTGTCATTCTGAAAGCTTAGAAATTTTGTGTAAAAAATGAACACAAAATTTTCTTGTTATTCAGAATCTCTAATATTACAAATTTCACATAAGACTAATATGTTCAATTAGAGATTCTAAAAGCATGTCCTCTTGCCTTCTTGCCCCATTCTCTTGTTACGAAAACTCTCTTATGCTACAATTGGGCTATGAAAGAATTTGATTTTTATGTAGTACCAACACCTATCGGAAATTTGAGCGACATGACTTTACGAGCGATTGAAGTCCTAAAATCTGTTGATTTGATTGCCTGTGAGGACAGTCGAGTAACTCAAAAATTACTCAATCATTTTGATATAAAAACAAAGTGTGTTTCGTACCACAAATACAACGAAAAAGAGCGTATCAATCAAATTCTTGATTTTTTAAAAAGTGGAAAAAAAATGGCATTGGTATCTGATGCCGGCACGCCATTAATTTGCGACCCTGGGTCAGTAATCGTAAAAGAACTAAGAAAAAACGGTTTTAGTCTAACATCTTTAGCTGGTGCTAATGCAGTTATAACATTTTTGTCTCAAATATCGAGAGAAGATGAAACTTTTACTTTTATTGGCTTTTTACCAAAAAGCAAAACTCAAATTGAAGAAATTGCAACTAAGTATAAATACGATGATTTTGTTTTTTATGATTCACCAAACAGAATTATTCAGTCTTTAGAAATTATCAAAACTGTTCGCCCAAGTGCAAAAGTTGCATTTGGCAGAGAATTAACCAAAGTGTTTGAAGAAGTTGTTGTTGATGAAATTTCTGCAGTAATTGAACATTTGAAAAACAATGTATCAAAAGGGGAATTTGTTTGCTTGATATTTAGGGATAAAAACAAAAGTGAAACTTCTGAAATTGAAGAAAAAATAAAAACCTTGCAAGATAAAGGCTTTGGTGCAAAAGATATTTCAATAATTCTATCTGAATTGTACGGAATGAATAAAAATAAAATTTACAAAATTGCTGTTGGTAAACAGATGTAAAAATTTTGTACTTTTTAAATAATTTATGCTACAATTTTATTGGAGAATAGTGAGAGTTTGTAAGGGAATATATTCTTGAAATTAAATAAGATTACCAGACATTTAATGTTAGCTTTAATCTTAGCGATGACTGCGCAAACGCATAGTTTAGCCGTTGACGATGTATGGGGCGGAATGGGTCTTTCTGACGAGGCTGTCCAATACAATAACAACTATGCGAATACTGTTTTTGACAAATATACAAACTATTCCGATTCAGAAAAGAAAACTCCCGATTATACGTCAGGTCAATATCCTACAAATTTGTCTTCTCCAAACATATCTTCATCAGCCCCTGCTGATAAAGAAAAAAGAACTATTAAAAAAATCGAATTCTATGGTCTAAACTCGATTACTCCGCAAGAATTGCTTGAAAAAATGCAAATGAAAGAAGGTGGAGAATACACTAGAGAAACTCTACAATCCGATTTGAAAACAATTTACGAAACAGGCTATTTCACCGAAAAAATGAAAGCTATTCCATCGAAAAATGATGATGGAACAGTTACCGTAAAAGTCGTTGTTGAAGAAAATGTTCCAGTAAAAGACTTTACGGTTGAAGGGAACACAGTTGTTCCAATTGAAGATATTTTAGCTACTCTTAACGATATGAAGGGTAAACCACAAAATATCACTAAATTGAACGCTGCAATTTCTCAAATTCAGGAATTATACACATCAAAAGGTTATATTTTGGCTAGAGTTGACTCAGTTGATGATGACCCTGATGGTACAATTAACATCAGCATTAAAGAAGGTATTATAGACAAAATTATGATTGAAGGTAACGAAAAGACCAAAGATTATATTGTTGCACGTAATATCTTAACCGAGCCTGGAATGATTTATAACGAAAACCTTATCAAAGAAGATTTGGTAAGATTATACGCTACTCAGGCTTTCAAAGATGTAACAAGAGAAATTGAACCTAGTGAAGAAGTTCCTGATGCTTACGATATTACAATAAAAATTCAAGAGCAAAGAACCGCAAGTATTTCTGTTGGTGGTGGTCTTGATACAGTTACCGGTTTGTTTGGTTCAATGGGTATCGCAGAAAACAACTTCCGTGGCAGATGTGAAAGACTTTCTTTGACAGGCTTAGTTGGTACTGGCGTAATCCTTAACGATTCATCCGTAAAAGACCACATGAATATTCAGGCTGAATTAAGCTATTTCAAACCATATTTTTATAATGCAGATACTTCTTTAAATAACAGATTGTTCTTCAGAGATTTCGGTTCATACCAAATTCCTTTGGCAATTGAAAGAAGATATGGTGGCGAAATGACTGTTGCCCATAGACTTAAAAAGAACAGACATGCAACATCATCATTCAGTTTAGGTGTTGAAAATATTGATGTTAGAGAAGGTGACTTCAACGGAATTTCCGGATTATACAACAAATACAATATTCCAATTGCACGTCGTGCTGAACAGTTAGAGGGCGGACTATTTATGTCACTGAGTCCTGCATTGATTTATGACACTAGAGATTCTGCTACAGTTACAAGACACGGAACAATGGCAAGTTTAAGATTTGATGAAAATATCGGACTTAACGGTTTTGATAAAACAAACGGAAAACTTACCGGTATGATTAAACAATATGTTCCTGTGGGTAAGAAATCATCTTTGACGTTCACAGCTAAGGGTGGTGGCGCAATTCACGGTGATATTCCTGAAGTTATGGCATATCGTTTAGGTGGTCCTTATACTATCAGAGGTTTCAAAATGAGCGGTGTTGGTACAGGTAATGCCTTCATTATGGGTTCGGCTGAATTTGCAACACCAATTCCATTTATGGATAGGACAAGAATTGCTTTCTTGAATAATATCAGATTCACAGTTTGGGCTGATGCAGGTAAGGTATTTGACGGAACAATTTCAAACAAATTGTATGACAGACCTGAATATGCGGTATCTGCAGGTATTGGTTTGAAAGTATTTATTCCGGGTATGGGACCATTGTCAATTGATTATGGTATTCCGCTTACAAATCCTGGAAATAGCGGTTCTAAAAACGGATACTTTACATTTGGTGTAGGTGACTTATTATATTAATATCTGAATATAGGAGGAATTATGAAAAACTTGAAATTAATGGCTTTAATATTGGCTGCAGGTTTGGCTGTTTCTATCGGAACTAAAGCTAGTGCTGAAGTTGGTTATTTGAACTATCAAAAAGTTTTGGATAACTATCCGGCTGCGCAACAAGCAGTTAAAGAAATTGATGCTAAGAGTTTGGAATTACAACAATATATGGTTGATAAAGAAAAACAATACAAAGCTTTAGATACTCCACTAAAAAAACAAAACTTTGAAACTCAAACTGCAACTGAATTTAATGCAAAACAAGATGCTTTATACAAATTGAGAAACAGCAGAGAAACTCAAATCATGAACCAAGTTCAAGATGCAGCAAAAGCTATAATGGTTTCTCAAAAATTAGATGCAATTTTGTCTGACCAAGTTATCTTTGTTGGCGGAGTTGACGTTACAGATTTGATTATACAAAAATTAAAAGGACAATAGATAGTAAAAAGTTCTAAGTTATCAAACACTAAGGCACTGAGGAGAATATTTTACAATTTTCTTAGTGCCATAGTTACTTAATAACTTAGTATTTTAAGAGGATGGTATATATGAAATACTCAGAAGACGGTTCACAGTACCATATAGGTTTGAATAAAGGTGACGTTGGGAAATATGTAATTCTTCCCGGTGATCCTAAAAGATGTAAAAAAATTGCCCAATACTTTGATGACCCAAAATTGGTAGCAGATAACAGAGAATATGTTACATATACAGGCTACTTGAACGGTGAAAAAGTCAGTGTAACATCAACAGGTATCGGTGGCCCATCTGCAGCTATTGCGATGGAAGAACTTGTTAATGTTGGAGCTGAAGTATTTATCCGCGTAGGAACTTGCGGTGGTATGCAATTAGATGTCAAGGGTGGCGATTTGGTTATTGCAACAGGTGCAATTCGTATGGAAGGCACAAGCAAAGAGTATGCGCCAATTGAATTTCCTGCCGTTGCTAATTTGGATGTTGTTAATGCATTGGTTAAAGCTTCAGAAAATCTTGGTTATACACATCATACTGGGGTTGTTCAGTGTAAAGACTCATTTTACGGTCAACATAGCCCTGAAATAAAACCTGTCAGCTATGAATTGATGAACAAATGGGAAGCTTGGAAACGCTTAGGTTGTTTGGCATCTGAAATGGAATCTGCTGCATTATTTATTGTAGCAAGCTATTTGGGTGTAAAAGTGGGTTCTGTATTTCTAACTGTAGCTAATCAGGAAAGAGAAAAACAAAACTTGGAAAACCCTGTTGTTCACGACACAGAAAAAGCTATTAAAACTGCAATTGAGGCAATTAAAATATTAAAAGGATAAGATTATGTTTAAAAAAAACAGAATGGAATATGTTATCAAATCATGTTCTGCGGAAGATGCTCAAGATTTACAAAATCTTTTAAATGAAATGTCGATGAACGGTTGGGAACTCTACAGCATGCACGATGTTGGAGATGAAGAAACAGGTTCTCAATTGAACTGCATTTTTATGCGTGAGGCAAAATCCGAAAATAATTCTGAAAGTGACATAATTAATATTTCTGATTTTAAAAGTCAAATGGAAAAAATGCTTTCTCCAAAATTGACCGAATATGAGCAATGTTTAGAAATTCAATCAAAAATTAGAAACCAAAAAGAGAAAATCAGCAAAATTAAAGCTGAAATTGAAGGAGAAGCACCTGCTTCTGTTTCTCGCAAAAAACTTAATGATAAAATTTCAGCAAGTTTAAAAGAGATGGAAGATTTGAAAGCTCAATTAAACAAAGCAACTTCCCCAGATTTGATGTATTCAAAACTTCATGAAGAAAAATTGACAATCTATTTGAGTGAAGAACTTTTAGGGTTTGTAGATTCCGACAGAAATAATGCCGAAGAAGAAGAACTAATTGCCGAAACCGTTAAATCTCGTTTAAGATTGACTGAAGAAAAAGGCTACGTAATCCCAAAAGTTGTATTTAAAGATGATGAAAACCTTAACCCTTGTGAATTTAGTATCAGAATTCGCGGAATTGAAGTTTTCAAAGCTGAAGTTTGTCCAAAATATTTGATGTTTTATGCTGATGATATCCATACCGACCACAAAATTAAAAACTCTGTTTCCGGAATTGATACGATTACAGAAAGAAAAGTTATTTGGATTGAAAAAGATAAAACAAAAGATTTTTGGCAGAAAGGACTTACACCTTCAGAATACATTGCAAAAGCTTTGGAGTACGTTGCAGTTAAATATGTTGACGATTTGTTAGACTATGATGATATCGACAAATACTTAGAAGTTGTTGAAAAAGAAAACGAATTTTTGATAGAAAATATCGTTCCTGATTTACTTACTTATTCTGATATCAAATACCTTTTGACAAGTCTGATTAAAGAAAAAGTTTCAATTAAAAATATTACATATATCTTTGAAAAAATTAATGATTTTGCAGAAGAAGGTAGCAAGGCTGATATTTTAAACAAAGTCAGATTATCTTTAGCAAGACAAATTTGCAGAAATTATACAAACGAAGACGGAGAAACAATAAGCGCATTTGAACTTTCCGAAAAGACTTATTCTGACATCGTTTTAGGCTGTGATGAAAGCGAAGACAGTTTGATAAAAATCGACGGAACTTTAGCTGAAAAACTAGCAACAAAAATTGTTAAAAAGGCTAAAAAACTGGGTATTCATTCACCAAAATTGATTGTTCCAATGGATTATAGACAGATTTTCTATACTTTGTTGTCTTTGTACATCAATGATATTACAGTTTTAGCGCAAGAAGAAATCGGTTGTTTGTACAAAATTGATAGTTTGGGTGAAGTATAAAAAAGAAAAGTATTTTCTAAAAAAACTCTAAGTCAAATAATTGGCTTAGAGTTTTTTATGTTGTGCTAAGAACTTATAAAAGTTCTTTCAAATAATTAGGCAAAGCAAAACGTGCATTATGATATTCCTTGTTGTAGATTTTGCAAGTTGGAATAATTTCTGCTGCGCGTTCATCGTTATAGTATTCAAGAGGTTTTACATCAACTGAACAAAATGCCCAAGCCCAGTATCCACCAGGATATGTTGGAATATTTGAAGTATATGTTGCAACAGTTGGAAATACTTTTTTCAATTGAGTATACATTTTTTGTACAGATTCTTTTTGGGCAAAAGGTGATTCAGATTGAGCAACCATAATACCACCTTTTTTAAGTGAGTTTTTAACATTTGTGTAAAATTCATCTGTAAATAAACCTTCACCAGGTCCCATTGGGTCAGTTGAGTCAATCAAGATAATATCGAACTCATCTTTTTTGTCTTTAATATATTCAATTGCATCTTGAACAAGGATTTCAACTTTTGGATTATCCAGTTCACAAGCAATAGTTGGTAGATATTTTTTACAAGCATCAATCACCATACCGTCAATTTCACATAATACAGCGCGTTCAACAGTTTTATGTTTCAAAACTTCACGAATAGTACCGCCATCACCACCACCAATTACCAAAACTGATTTTGGACAAGGGTGCTGCATCATTGGAATATGAGCAATCATTTCATGATAGTGGTATTCATCGCCCTCTGTTGTCATCATCAAATCATCAAGAGTCAAAACTCTGCCAAGTTGAGAATCAGATTCAAAAATTTCAACTTTCTGAAACTCAGAATTATCAGAGAACAAAACTTTTCCTGCTTTTATTGCAATACCATATCCACCAGGAGTGATTTCGTGGTAATAACCATTTTCAATACCATTTTTCATTTTTTATTTAATCCTTTCACTTTATCAACAAAAATTGAGTAACATCATTTCAATGTTACTCAATTTTAGCATATCAAAAATAGTTTTCAAATTATGCGAAATAATTCTCAGTATCTGGTTTTTTGCCGTTTCCTACAGGACTATCCACAAAATCCGACGTGTTTTGAGTCAGTGGAGGTTCTGCTATTTTGTTTATTTCATCCGCCAAGTTAGAAATAATTTGAGGGGCATTTTTTTGTAATTCTTCTCTGGTCAGTTCTCTATCTTGTTTAATAGTATCAATATCTGTGAAACTTTTATCTATTAATTGCTCAATTTGAGCTTTGTTTTTATCATTGATTTCTATACCGATAGCTTTGAGTTGGGCAAGTATCATTGACTTATATTCTGTTGTATCAAGAGTTTTGCTGTTGTTTTTATCACTTTTCATCATTATATCTATGTCACTTGGTTTATTTGCCATTGCTGTCGCTCTTTCCATAAGGACACCGTTTTTGTTACGAACTTCTAAACTGCCATCTTTTGCGTAGGTAACATCCACATTATCACCTAATTGCTGTTGAATAGCTTGACGTTTAGCTTTCATTTCAGGAGTGATTTTTGCTACGGTAACATCCACATTATTTAAATAAACATCAGAAATGCTTGATTTAAAGTTTGGAATTGAAACAGTATCATTTGGGAAAAAACCTTTCTTACCACTGGCTTTTCCACCAAATGTTCTTACGTTATCTTTGTTCATTTCCATAAATTGTTCTTTTGCATCATTTATTTGGTCAGAAGTCGGATTAGTAAAACCTTGTTCTTTTAAAGCATTTGTGACAATTTGAGTAATACTGTCACCTTTTTGAACAGTGTATGTTTGCGTCGCATCATATTCACCCGCGGAAATAGTTTTACCCTCGGAATTTTCATAATGCGTAACAGAGTTTTTGCTTCCACCTGAATATATCGAAACTTTTTTATTACCTTTGCTATCGTATTCAAAAGTTGTCGTTGTTTCTGTCGCCAATCCTTTATTCTCTGTTTTAGAAGATGGACGATTATTTTTCATATCGTCTTCTGAATTATATTTTGTTTCAATGGTCGTTGTTGGACCATTTTCGGAACTTCTACCGGATACAATAATACTGCTTGGTATTTGTGCACCATCTGCATATTCTCTTGCAATGGTGTTGCCGTTAGAATACTCGTATTTTGTGAGAATTTCTTTATTATCACGCAATTCCATTGAAGAAACAGTTTGTCCATCAGCATTTTTAGTTATGCTTTTGTTTCCATCAGGAGTAAATGTTGTAGTCAAACCGTCTTTAATGACAGCAGTTTTTTTATCTTTTGCATCATAAGATATGATTGTACCGTCTTTATCAATAACATCTCTAGAACCGTCTTTGTGTTGAATTGTTTGCTTACCATCAGATGAAACTATCGTTGAGGAGCCGTCATCATGATTTGTTTTGGTGCAAGAATAATCATGTTCCGAATCCACATTACTACGATAAATAGTTGTAGATTTATTTCCATTAATTTCAACATATTTTTTACCTTTGCCAACAGCCTGCTGGTCGGCAAGAGCTGATAGGGCACTGAAAGTATCTTTGCCAAAAGTTTTATTCATCTCTCGGTTAGAAATTTTATCATTACCGGCAGCTTTATTCATCCATAACTGCATTTGTTTGGCTTCATTTTGGTCAATGACACCGTTTTTGTCGTGGTCAAATCGTTCAAATATAGCTTTGTTTTTGTCGGTTTGCCTTAAACCTACAAGACCATTAAGGTCAATTGTTTTCTTTTGACCTTTTAGTTTTAAAATATTCTGATTCTGCGGTTGATTACCGCCAATGCCATCTACCATGTGGAACTCCATTTCTTATATTGTTAGAAATATTTTTCACTTTATGCGAAATTAGCTTTTTGAAAAACCAAAAGTTTTGCCAAACCAAGCAAAAAATCCTTTTTTATGTTTAGGTGCAGCAGTCTGTGTATCTTGCGTCACAGTATTATTTGCTAAAGCCTTATTAGGCTTTTTACCGACAATTTCAACTTCTGGCAATGTTCCGCCATCTATTGTCGCAACATCTTTATTTGGTCTTTGTGCAACAATCTCAACTTCCGGCAAAGTTCCGCCGTCTATTGTCGCAACGTCTTTATTTGGTCTTTGTGCAACAATTTCAA